>Ga0265300_10001437_pt1 | contig 22310 bp, 17 predicted proteins | sample AusTroGonzalo_MG_FD_193482 | JGI IMG/M metagenome (GOLD analysis project Ga0265300, IMG submission 193482) | Bovine rumen microbial communities from tropical cattle in Woodstock, Queensland, Australia - Gonzalo_03 | ecosystem: Host-associated > Mammals > Digestive system > Stomach > Rumen ...
TTTTAAAGATAATGAGGTGGATATATGTACCAATGGCTATCAGTTCTTTACCGCCCTGCTGGCTGATATACGGAAGGCCCAAAGCCATATACATATCGGTATGTATATCATTGCCGACGATGCGCTTGGCAGACTCCTCAGCGATGCCCTGATAGATAAGGCGCGTGAAGGGGTTGAGGTAAGACTGATATACGATGATGTGGGATGCTGGAAGGTGAGACACCGCTTCTTTGAACGTATGCGTGAGGAAGGTATCGAGGCAGTGCCGTTCATGCCGGTACACTTCCCGCAGTTTACAAGTAAGGTGAACTATCGCAACCACCGTAAGATCATTGTCATCGACGGACAAATAGGCTATATTGGCGGCATGAACATCGCCATGCGCTATTGCAGCGAGTCATGGCGTGATACCATGTTGAGGGTGACGGGTGGCGGTGTCTATGGACTCCAGCGCGCTTTCTTGGTCGACTGGTATTTCGTTGACCGCTCTTTGCTGTCTGATAGGAAATATTATCCCCCCATTGTCGCCGATATTGCCAACGACGTGATTGCTCAAGTGGTAACCAGTGGGCCTGTAACGCCCTATCCTGAGATTATGCAGGGCTTTGTGCGAATCATTCTGGGAGCCCGTCGCTACCTGTATATCGAAACGCCTTATTTCCTACCCAACGACTCTGTGCTTTTCGCTTTGAAAACGGTGGCCTTGGCCGGTGTCGATGTCAGGGTGCTCTGTCCCTTGCACAGCGATGCCCGTTATGTGGAATGGGCCAGCAGGTCGTATCTGCGTGAGGCCATGGAGGCCGGTGTACAGGTGAGTCTCTATGAAGGTGGCTTCCTGCATTCAAAGCTGATGGTGTGCGACGATGCTATTTCCACCTGTGGCTCTACCAATCTCGATTTCCGTAGCTTTGAGAACAACTTCGAGGCTAACATCTTTTTCTTTGATGAGCAAGTTGCTTTGCGCCTGAAGGATGTATTCTTTCAGGATATGACACATGCCAGACTATTGTCGGATATACCTGAGCGAATGAACGCGAAGTTCCTTGCTCGTCTTTGGGAGAGTCTTACAAGGATGCTTTCCCCGTTGCTCTGAAAATCGAGAAGTTCACGCTGCCATAGCTGCGATGTTCTACGAAATGGGGATCGTTTGAGAAGTCGTAGTCCTTGCCGTGCTCAAACACAAAGACCCCATCGGGCTTCAGCAGTCCCTTCTCGAAGATAAGTGATGGAATGGTGCCAAGCTCTTTGAGTGCATAGGGAGGGTCGGCAAAGATAAAGTCGAACTGATGCTTACACGACTTAATGAAGCGGAACACGTCGCCGCGGATGGGCACGCATACCTGGGTGTTGAGTTTCTTCAGGCATTCCTGTATGAAACGGTGGTGGTCGCGGTCCATCTCAACACTGAATACATGACTACAGCCACGCGACACCAGTTCGAGTGATATGCTGCCTGTGCCAGAGAAGAGGTCGAGGGCCGTGGCATCCTCAAAGTCCATGTAAGCAGTCAGGACATTGAAGATGTTCTCCTTGGCAAAGTCGGTAGTGGGCCTTGCCTTAAACGAACGGGGAATGTCGAAATGCCGTCCCTTGTATATGCCAGTGATTATTCTCATCGTCCTTTAGTAAGCAATGTCATGAGGTCATAGGGCATGCCGGCAATCTTGGTGGCAGGTGCCTGCTGGAAGTCGGCAGAGGGATTGATGACGTATGCCTTCTGCAGATAGCGCTTCAGCTCAGGAACCAACCAGTCCTGTTCGGGAATGTTGCCTACGATGTGCAGCTCGTCGTGTTCTGCTTCCAGGTGAAGCTGTTTCCAAACGTAGAGCAGGAAGTAGAGTGCATCGTGAGCATGCGAGGCCTCAAAGGTGTTGCAGAACTTGAAGCGGTTCTGCTGGAAACTGAATACATCGAGGTGCTTGTTGTGGAAATAAGCATAGAGCTTATTGCGGTGGCCTGTAAAGCTGCGCTGATGCAGATGGTTCCATACAGGCACCATCGCATGGATAAACTGAACGTCGTCGAAGCGGTCGTCGATGGCCCCCTGTACCTCCTTGACGATTCCGAACAGGCATACCGTCTTCAGATTGGGCAGCACATTATAGTGCACGATGCGTTTCGCCGACTTCATTGGCAGGGCGTGGTTGAGGATGGTTTCCATGTCGTCTTCCTCAAACTGCTCGATAGGCACCAGTATCGATGGGGTGTCGACCAGCAATTGGCAACGGCGGATATCGGGCGTCAGCAGTTCAACGCTTTTGAAGGCCTCTCTCAGGTTGGCCGTCATAGAGATGCCGCCCCTCACGATGTAGGGCTCGAAGATGATGGGACGCTCCGTGTTAGCAGCGTCGTGCATCGTAAAGGAAAGTGAACTCTTTCCCAGGCGTATGGTCATCTTCCTGTTCTCCATTATTTTGCATTAATTACGCTAGCCACGCAAAGCACCAACAGTGCTATGGCGACTATGGCGAGGATGATATTCGTCAGTTTATTGTTCAATTGCATAATCGGTTGCAAAGATACGAAAAAAGACACAGATATCACAGATTCTCGCAGATTTTTTTTATCTTTGTGCCCGTTATGATTCAAGACGAGCTGAAATACCGCATCCTGCAGACGTTCGGATTCGCACCTACGGCAGAACAAGCCGAGGCCGTCGACGTGTTTACCCGGTTCATGACTGATCGCGACGAGCATGTGGTCATGATTCTGCGTGGCTCTGCCGGAACGGGTAAGACCACGCTGGCTGGTGCCATGGTCAGGGCCATGAAGAGTCTGAAGCAGAAGCTTATCCTGTTGGCACCTACGGGGCGTGCCGCCAAGGTGTTCTCCCTGAATGCAGGTTCTGCGGCCTATACCATCCATCGTCGTATCTATCGGCAGAAGTCGGCGGGCGACCTCTCGGCTTTCAATCTCAACGACAACCTGAACCGCGACACCTTATTTATAATAGATGAGGCTTCGATGATCTCTAACCTTGGCTTGGGCGAGTCGGCCTTCGGTAGCGGCTGTCTGCTCGACGACCTGATGCGGTTTGTGTATAATCATCAGAACTGCCGTATGCTACTCATAGGCGATAAGGCACAGCTGCCCCCTGTGGGCGAGGAGGAGAGTCCGGCCTTGATGGCGGGCGTGCTGCGTGCTTATGGCATGAAGGTGTATGAGTGCGACCTCAATCAAGTGTTGCGCCAGAGTGAGGACTCGGGCATACTCTCCAATGCCACGATGATACGTCAGATGGTGACATACGACGAGATGACCCAGTTGCCGAGGATACGCTTCAAGGGCTTTGCCGATATCCAGGTCGTGCCAGGCGACGAACTGATAGAACAGCTGGCCAGCAGCTATAGTCGTGTAGGGCTCGACGATACCATCGTCATCACACGGAGCAATAAGCGGGCTAACATCTATAACCAGGGCATCCGTAACACTGTGCTCGATCGTGAAGACGAACTCTGTCGGGGCGACCAGCTCATGATTGTGAAGAACAACTATTTCTGGACAGAAGGGTCCAAGGAGATTCCTTTCGTTGCCAATGGCGACCTGGTTGTGGTACAGCGGGTGAGGAACGTGCATGAGCTCTATGGCTTCCGTTTTGCCGAGGTCACCATGCAGTTTCCCGACTACGACGACTACGAACTCACGGCCACCGTCATCATGGACTCGTTGACTACAGAGGCGCCGGCCTTGACCCGTGACCAGCAGGAACAGCTGTATAATGCCGTGATGGACGACTATGCCGATATTTCCCTTAAGACCGAGCGTATCAAGAAACTGAAGAGCGACCGATATTACAATGCCCTTCAGATCAAGTACGCCTATGCCGTGACCTGCCACAAGGCGCAGGGCGGTCAGTGGGCACATGTGTATATCGATCAGGGTTATATGACTGACGATATGCTGACCCCCGACTATATCCACTGGCTCTATACGGCCTTCACCCGAGCCACGGAAAAGCTCTTCCTCGTAAACTGGCCTAAAACCCAGATAGAAGAGTCTCTGATGCCTTGAATCAGATATATTGTACACCTGAATTGCTAAAGATTGTACACCTAAGTGCCTGATATTATACCTTATATTATATATAATTATTAACTTTGCGTCACAAATTCAACCATTATAAATAAATCAAAAAAACAACAATGAAAAGAAATCTATTCAGTATTATGTTAGGAGGGGTGCTTGTGCTTACCGCTCCCGCGTTGACAAGCTGTGATGACATCCTTGGTCTCTCAGACAATCCTGTAGAGTCGTCGGCCCTTGCCGAAGCTATCAAGGATGGTGCCGAAGTAACCATTGACATGAGTATGACCGGCAATGTGGAAGGGGGAAATTTCTCCTTAGACGCGCAGGTGACGTATGAGAAGAAGAACGGTCAGTATGTCTTTAAGACAGCTACTGCGGATGCAGGCCCAGACGTAGAGGTCGATGTGGACGAAGAAACTCTGGAATTGATGGCTCAGCACTTCAGACTGAAGTATGAGAAGAGTAGCAATCAGATAAAATTCATAGGCAAGCTATTTATTGAGGGTGAAGAAATCGAAAGCTCTATAAGCATGCTCTCTTCTATCATTGTCTTCGATGTTGACAATGACACGTATCAGCAGTTTGGCTATCCCTGCCCTATGACCTTTACGTTTAAAGGCATCTCTGTAAATGGCGTTGACAAGACCAAACTGGTTAAGAATTCGTATAAGGAGACGGTCAAGGCTGTTCGGTCTATGGTTAATTCAAGAGCTGTAGCCGGTACCAGATATGTCGATCCGGAGACTCAGTGGCTTTCTGTATATTATAACGACGGCGAGACCTGGCCGATGTGAACGAGAGGTATACCAAGATAGCCGGTGAACCCTTGTTCGATGGCGGTGTTGACCCTGATCTTGATGAAGCTGTAGAGGGCTCTATCAAGGAGAATGGTGAGGCTGCAATGAAGTTTAACTTGCGTTACAGAGATGATTACACTGGCGCGAAATACGGTGATAAGGTAGGTTATAAAGACAAAGCCGAGCATCCCGTATATGAATTTAGGATTTTTGATCAAGGTACATGATAATATCCCAAGTCCCCTGACTTAAGAGGGGGGTGGACAAAGACAGAAGGCTCTCCTGCGATTAGGAGAGCCTTCTGTTATGCTGTTAGTGGCTTTGACTTGTCTGATACTCTGTCGGCGACAGACCTGTGCTTTTCTTGAATACGGTCTGGAAATAGTTGCGTGTGTTGAAACCGCACTGCTGGGCTATCGTCTCGTTGCTCCAGTCGGGGTGGCTTTTCAGCAGCTGTTTGGCCGCCTCAATGCGATGGAAGGTAATCCACCTGCTGAACTGCTCGTGGCTGGTGGTTTTCAGCCAGTTCGTCAGCTGGTAGCGAGGTACGCCAATCTCCTGGGCCACCGTCTTGATGGTGATGCCACTGCGCAGATGGCCGCCTTGGGCGAGCCAGTGGTCGGCCGCCTTGGCGATGTGGTGTGTCGTGTCTTTGCTTGTCGCCTTTCTGTTCTCACGGGCGTCGTCCTCCACTTCCTGTTGCACTTCCTCTTCGTTCTCCTCGGCCTCACGCATCTGCATGGCGGCATTGGTGCGTATGTAGCCCACGAACTGCAGCCACATGTAGAAGATGCTTCCCACAAAGAGCAGACCGTATGCAGCCAGTATCAGTCCGGTGTGATATATCAGTACGGGTACCAGCAGGGCCAGCACGGTGAGCACCATGATACTGTATTGCATCCATCTGAGCATGTTGCTCCGCTCGCGGTCGAAGTAGTTGGCTAGTGCTGCCCTCATGCGGTGGAGCTCTGTAAGCAGCAGGTAGGTATAACATACCTGCATTGTGATGTAGCATATGCTTGCCATCAGTGCCGCCTGGCGCATCTCGGGCGTGTCCGACAGCAGGGGCTGGCCGTTCATCCCTGCCGCCGTCAGCATGATGGCGGCTGCGGCAGCCAGGGCTACGGGGCCAACGAGCCATTCCCGCCAGCGTATGCGCCCCTGCCGTTGCAGGTTAAGCATGCTCAGCGAGATGAGCGTTGAGCAGGGAATAAAGAAAAGCAGGTTGATGATTACCGCCTGAGTGACGCCCGTCGCCCGGAAACCATAATGGTATTGCAGCGAGAACTGCAGGCCCAGCAGTGCCAGTCCACCAGCCATCAGCCAGCGCGAACGGTTCACCACACGGTCGTCGTTCAGCCACTTGGGCATCCAGAATGCCAATCCCATCGTCATCAGTGCCATCAGCATCACCCCTGTATATTGCATATCCTCAACCATAACCTGATCTCTTGAAAAAACGTCTACAAAGATACGAAAATTCTTTCAATATAATGCGTTTCGGTGTACATTTTCTTTGTTTTTATGGTAAATTGTACACCAAACAGCTAAAGATTGCACACCAAATGACTTGTTTCTGTAACTTGTGTCGTGTATATTTCGTAACTTTGTGGCACAAATTCAACCATTACAAATAAATCAATAAACAAAAATGAAAAAGAATCTTTTTAACATCCTGTTGGGAGGGGTACTTGTGCTTACCACTCCCGTGCTGACGAGTTGTGATGACATCCTTGGTCTTTCAGACAATCCTGTAGAATCAAATTCCGTACTTGCAGAAGCTCTTGATGAGGGCGCAGTGGTAACCATCGACCTGGCTTTTAGTAGTTTTGCGTTGAAAAGTGACGCTGAAGATTTGCAGGTGAAGTTTAAGAGACAGAACGGAAAGTTTGTTCTTAAGTCTTTAGAATTAGGTGAGGGCTCAGAAATGAGCGATGAAAACATTGAAGAGGCCTTGGGTAAGACCAAACTGACGTATGATGCAAAAGACGATCAGATCAGACTTGTTGTTGACATAAAGACAGAATTCGGAGAAGATGAGTATCAGGAGCTGACCTCTTCGATCATTGTCTTCAACCTTGCCAACAACACGTATGAGCAGTTCGGTTATCCCCATATGTTCATCTTCAATTTCAAGGGCATCGCCGTTAACGGCGTTGACAAAACCGACCAGATTGAAAACTTAAATAAAAAATCGGTTGAAGTTGTCTATCCCCTTATGGTAAAGGACCTGGTAATTGATGCTGTTCCGATAGGATCAAGAGGTGTGGATGCAGAGATATCTTCACTTCGTAAAATTCCGATGATGCTGGTTCCTGTCCTTTGTGTGCAATATAACGCAGGTGAGACTTGGGCAAAGGTGAACGAGAGATTCATCAAGCATGCTGGCAAGGCCCTGTTCGAGAATGATCTTGACGATGATGCCGATGAGCCTGTAACTGGAACTGTGGGTGGAATAAAGTCGTTTGTCATGTTTTACTTTGATAACAATGAAACGGTGAAGTATGGTGATAAGGTTATCAACGAGAGCAGTGACGATTCACCCATCTATGTGTTCGGCCAAGATAAATCTAACATAAAAAATTAGCAAACTCTCCGACTTAAGAGGCATTTACAGAGACAGAAGGCTCTTCCGCAATTGGAAGAGCCTTCTCTTTTGGCTGCCAGAGCATAGCTGCAAAGGTGACAAATACTATCTTCATGATTGCAATTTAGTCTAAATTGCTCACCAATTTAATCTATTTTGCTCTGCAATTTAGTCTAAATTGTTTTGTAAAATAATCTAAATTACATCTATGTGGCATATATTTGTCATGTTTCGGGCTTGTATATGTCAGGAGAAATGCTTATCTTTGCCAGCGAATCAGATACTAAATACAAACTGTTATGGCATTACATTTCACATTAAGACAATGCAACATCAAAGGTAGTAGTGTATACAAGAAGTGGTTTGCTCACACCCTGAAGCAGGGAGAGCTGACGATGGACGAGATAGAACGACGCATCCAGAACCGCTGCTCAGTAACACGTGCCGACGTTCGAGCCGTCATCACGGCCCTTCAGGAGGAAGTGGAGAACGGGTTGAAAGACGGCATGGTGGTGAACCTCAACGAGCTGGGGAAGTTCTACCTCAGCATTCGCAGTGAGTGTGTAGACAGTCCGGAGGAGTTCAGTGTGCAGAAACACGTGAAGGACATCGTATGCAAGTACACACCTCAGGGCCACCGCATCAATGCCGGCGACCAGCGAATCGTGAGAGCCTTTACCAACGACTGCACGCTGGAGCAGGTTTCCGCATACGATGAAGACGGGCACGTGGCTAAGCGCGTGCGCCGAGGCGGACATATCCGCAAAATCTAAAAGGGGGAATCGGGTATCAGAGTTCCTTCAGATACCGTTCGAGCTTCGTGAGGTCGACAGTGGAGAGAACCACCTTGCCGTCGGGGGCGATAACCACCATCGAAGGGATCCACTTCACACCGTAGGCCTTGGCAATGTCGGTCTCCTTGAACTTCTTGAGTTCGCTGACCTGCGGGTATTCGATGCCGAACTTCCCGATGGCGTTCTTCCAGGCCTCTACGTCGGTGTCCATCGAGATGCCGAGGAAGGCTACGCCCTTCTGATGATAGGTCTGATAGAGGCGCACCACCTCGGGGGCGTCCTTACGGCAGTCGGGGCACCACGATGCCCAGAAGTCGAGCACCACGGTCTTGCCCTTGGCAAAGGCCGAGAACTGGAACTTCTCGCCGCTCGGTGTCACCATGTTGAAGTCGGGAGCCACGGTTCCCGGCTTGATCAGTTCGGTTGCATACTTACTGTCGAGGTCGTCATCGGCCTCAGTCTGAGCGCTTGCTCCTATCGCTGCTCCCATCAGGAGACAGAGGGCTATGGTTCTAAAAAACTTCATATTTCAACAAATTTTTGGCAAAGGTACGAATAATCTGAGAATAATTTATTATCTTTGCCAAAAATTTTAAAGCTATAAATCTTATGTACGACAAGGAAAGAGGGCTCTATATAGCCCACTGCGCCAACGGCGCGCTCAGCATTACAGGTAAGATGGCAAACCGTCATGGACTCATTGCGGGAGCCACAGGTACAGGAAAGACCGTTACCCTGCAGGTGATGGCAGAGACTTTCTGTCAGGCAGGCGTACCCTGTTTCATGGCCGACATGAAGGGCGACCTGAGCGGTATCTCACAGGTGGGCAAGTTGAGCGGATTCATAGAGAAACGCCTGCCCGAGTTCCAGATTGAGAATCCTGAGTTCCAGAGTTGTCCCGTAAGATTCTTTGATGTATTCGGTGAGCAGGGACATCCCATGCGTGCCACCATCTCGCAGATGGGGCCTCAGCTGCTGTCGAGACTGATGCAGCTGAACGAGACGCAGGACGGGGTGCTGAACATCGTGTTCCGCATAGCCGACGAGCGCGGCCTGCTGCTCATTGACCTGAAGGACCTTCGCTCGATGCTCGACTGGGTATCTCAGCATGCTAAGGAGTACACCACGAAGTATGGCAATATCTCGACGGCCACGGTAGGCGCCATCCAGCGCGCTCTGTTGCAGTTGGAGAGTCAGGGGGCCGATAAGTTCTTCGGCGAACCCTCGTTCGACATCTACGATCTGATGCAGACCGAAGGGGGTAAGGGCGTGATGAGCGTGCTGGCTGCCGACAAGCTGATGATGCAGCCAAAACTCTACTCAACGTTCCTGTTGTGGCTGCTCTCCGAGCTCTATTCAACGCTGCCCGAGGTGGGCGATATGGAGCTGCCCAAGCTGGTGTTCTTCTTCGACGAGGCGCACATGCTGTTCGACGGCACCTCGAAGGCGCTGCTCGACAAGATAGAGCAAGTGATACGACTGATCCGTTCGAAGGGCGTGGGCATCTACTTCATCACCCAGAGTCCGACGGACATCCCTGAGAATATACTCGGACAGTTGGGCAACCGTGTGCAGCATGCCCTGCGTGCCTATACGCCGAAAGACCAGAAGGCCGTGAAGACCGCTGCCGACACCTTCCGTGCCAATCCGGAGTTCAAGACCGACGAGGCTATCATGAACCTCGAGACGGGTGAGGCACTGGTGAGCTTCCTCGACGAGAAGGGTGCCCCCAGCATCGTTGAGCGTGCAAAGATCCTGTTCCCGTTGTCGCAGATCGGTGCCGTGACCGAGGGGCAGCGCCTTGACATCATCAAGCAGAGCCGCATCTATGGTAAATACGACACACTGGTGGATCGTGAGAGTGCCTTTGAGGTGCTCATGGCCGAGGCCGACCGCCAGTTGGCAGAAGCCGAGCAGCAGGCGGCGGAAATAGACATCCCGAAGCCTGCAGAAGCAAAGGCCGAGAAAAAGAAGGCGGGCATGATGAGTAAGGTGTGGAAGGCCGTGCTGACAGCTATCACCTCGACGCTGGCCACTATCCTTGGCACGTATGTGAGCGACAAGGTGACAGGTAAGAAGACGAAGTCGAGGACATCGGCCAAGGGCCGTGTGGTGAAGAATGCCACGAGTGCTGCCACACGTACCATCACCAAGGAGCTGACCCGTGATATTCTCGGGAATCTGGTGAAGTGATTATAAGAACTCGGATATAGTATAGATATACCGCTGTCGGTTGACGGTGGTATATTTATATTTAGTGGGGTCGATGACGGTCTTGAGGTCACTGCTGATGCCTGTGCCCAGAAGCTTTAGCGTGGCTTCCTTCATGGTCCAGAGGCTGATGAAGGAGGCATCGGGCTGCGCCGACTGTGTAATCTGTTCGGTCTCGTCATCGTTCATCGTATAGCGCATCAGCGACTCCTTGAACTCGCGGATGCTCTCCACGTCGATGCCGACGGGCTGATCACTGATAGCACAAACTGCCGCCTCTTTGCAGTGGCTCAGGTTGAAGAATATCTCAGGATGGCCCACGATGGATGGCTTGCCATGTTCATTATATTCGAAGACGGGATTCTCCGTGATGCCGTATTCCTCTTTCAGTGCCTGTTTCAGCAGCTGGTAGGCGAGCACACAGAGCCTCTGTCCTTGTTCGTATTTGAACTTCAGGGCCTGTTCCCGTCGCTGCTCAGAGATTTCCCTCAAAGCCGTCTCGAGATTAAAACTCCAAATATCTTCGCTGACTAAGACCTTCACTTTATATCTCTATTCTAGTCCGATTTCGGGCATGGGAATCTTGCGGTTGGCATTCTCCTTGGCACCGAGGTCAACAAGCTCGCGGCCTTTCTGAGCCACACTCTGGCGACCCGTGATGAGCTTGTTGTTTGCACTGTCGTAAGCCTCTTGCACCTTGTGGATCTTCTCGCCCAGCTCATTGTAGCGATGTACGAAGTCGCCCAGGCGGTCGAGCAGTTGCTCGGCCAGTCCGAACACCTTCTGCTGGTTCTCGGCCTGCTGGTTCTGCACCCAGGCAATGTGTATCATGTGGAGGATGCCCAGCAGATTCTGCTCTCCTGTGACAAAGACCTTCTTCTCGAAAGCCTCGCGCCAGAGGGTAGGGTCATTGGCGAGGGCCAGCTGCAACGACGACTCGAAGGGCACGAACATAATCACGAAGTCCACCGCGTCGCGCCCGTTCTTGATATACTTGGAATAGTCTTTACGCGCCAACTCGTTCACATGGCTGCGCACACTCTTGATATGATCCTGCAGGTAGCGCTCTTTCTCCTCCGGCGTCTCGGCATTGACATACTTCTCGTAGGCCACGAGCGACACCTTTGAGTCGACAATGGCATCCTGGCCCTGAGGGTAATGCAGTATCACGTCGGGCTGCATCTCCTTGCCCGTCTCGTCGTGCTTCAAGGGACGGCCCATCTCGTCGCGCAAACGAGTCTGCACCTCATAGTGAATGCCCTCGGTAAGACCCTGACTCGATAGCAAGTCGCCAAGAATAATCTCTCCCATGTTGCCACTCACCTTATTGTCGCGGCGGAGCACGTTGGTGAGGCTCTCGGCACGCTCGCCAAGCTGCTGGGTCTGTTCCATCATCAGGCGTATCTGCTCGCGGAACGAGGCTGCCTGTGCCACGGTGCCCTTGCTGTTCTCGTCGATGGCTTTCTGCATGTTGGCAATGGCGTCTTTCAGCGGCTGGGTGATGCCTGTCATCGTCTCGGTATTCGACTCTTTCAGTTTCGAGGCACTGCGCTCCAGCACCTGCTGGGCCATGTTCATGAACTGGGCATCGCGCTTCTCACTCTCCTCCTTACGCTCTCCACGTTCTGCTTCAATCTGTTGGCGCACCAACTGCAGCTCACGCCCCTGGGCCTCAGCCCTGGCGTGAAGATCCTTGTTCTCGGCCTCCAGATGGTGCAGACGACTGGTGGCCTCTTGCAACTGCTCACCCTTCATGGAGAGCTCTATGTCTTTCTTGCCCCCCTCAATGCGGAGCGCGTCCATCTTACGGTCCATGAGCAGGTAGAGCAACACGGCGCCTACCGCTACACCTATTATAATATATAAGGCTGTCATCATACTGTTAATTTTGTTGCAAAATTAAAAAAAAACTTCGTAATTCCGATTAATCTGTGAGTTTTTTTGTATATTTGCCCCGTACAAAAACCATTTATCATTAACTTAAAACTTTAAAGATTATGGATTACAAGATTATCGACATTGAAGGTGTAGGCGACGTTTACGCTGAGAAACTCGTAGCAGCTGGTATCAACAAGGTGAGCGAACTGCTTGAGAAATGTGCTGCCCCCAAGGGGCGCAAGGAGCTGGCAGAGGCAACTGGCATCAGCGAGAAACTGATTCTGAAGTGGACCAACCATGCTGACCTGTTCCGTATCAATGGCGTAGGACCGCAGTTTGCCGAACTGCTCGAAGCCGCTGGCGTTGACACCGTGAAGGAGTTCCGTCATCGTCTGGCAGAGAACCTGCAGCCGAAGCTTGTTGAGGTGAACGATGCCAAGAACATCTGCAATCGTGTGCCTGCCGTCAGCGAAGTACAGAAAATGATTGACCAAGCCAAAGAGCTTGAGCCTAAAATGACATATTAATAAGAAAAATCCCCGATCAGTCGTCGGGGATTTTTTAACTTCAGTATCTTTGATGTCTTTCTGAATTTTAGACAGGTTTTTCTTTTTAATCGAAAAGCCCCCACTCACCGCTTATACAGATGAACTGCGTTAATTGCATGTCTACTACCCGCATGGAGGGCTTTACATACTGGGTCTCAATTCTGGCTCGACGAGAGCTGTGTCCTGATATCTTTTCCATCGTCTGATTTTAATGAAAGATTAAAGTAATATTGCGATTCATCAGAATCACGCCACAAAGATACGAAGATTCATGCAATCTACCAAACTTTTAGACGGAAAAAATAAACACATATCCAAACAGTGATGTCTTTTCTATTTAGTTTAATAAGAGAGTGCGGATGCGATGACGAAGAGGTTCTTGCTCCTTGCCGCCATATTCCCAGTACATACATCCCTTAAGGTTGTGGTCTATAACGTACTGACATTTGATGCCGACGGATCGCTCGTTCTCATATCCATAGACAAGTTGCCCGTCCTTGTCAGCCCAATAGGGAACCTCTGATTTCGAATGCCAGCATTCCGTCATGCTTCCGTCGTTCTCTGTTACGCCTCGTCCATATAAAGGAATACCCATGACTAACTTCTCCCGGGGAACTCCTGATGAGAGATGGACTTCAACGGCTTGTGAGGTCGTCATCCAGTCTGTAATATCTGATGGGTATAGGGCAGAGTGATGATAAGGAGGGTCGCCCATGTCATATGACATCACATTGACCATGTCCAGGTATTGAATACATTCCTTAAAGTCGATATATTCCGCGCTGGCAATAGTAGCACACGAAAGAATGTGCTGTTCCCCCAAGGCAGAGCGAAGATCGTGCATGAGAAGCGTGAAATTCTTTGTGTCATCTGGCGATGATGATATCTGGGCTGTAGATTGGGTGGGATATTCCCAGTCAATGTCTATACCGTCAAGACCAAGTTCCTTTACTATCTGACAGCAGGAGTCGGCAAAACGTTTACGGGTGACTGACGAAGAAGCCATCTCGCTGAAACGGCCACTCCTCCATCCCCCTACGGAAAGCACGACTTTCAACTTCGGGTTCTGCTTCTTAAGGGCAACGATCTGCTTGAGACGATTGACATTGTCTATAACGACACCATCAAAAGATGGGCTTACATGACCAAAGGCATAATTGATGTGAGTCATTTCCATAGGGTCTGGAATCGTTTCAGACCAGGAGGTCACATAAGCGGTAACGACCTTTTCACCAGAGAAATTGAGACTGTCGGCTGTGCTCTGCTCAATCTTTGGTACGTTCTGCCCATCTGTCTGAATGGTGGTTATGAGTAATGCTGCCAATAAGAAAATCTTATTCATGCTTCGTGATTAGGTATTTCTTGACATCTGACCAGTGATAATAGGGGGCACAGTTTGTCTTAAGGGCAGGAACAGAAGTCTCGTTCTCGTTGAGTAGGAACTTGACAAGAATGTCATCGGAGCCCTTTTTACGGTAGAAGATCAACTGGATATTGGCTGCCATTGGGATAATTTTATCAATAGAGATATGCTTGTACAGATTCTCTATATCAGACGTACCTCCCATAGCCTCCTTTAAACCAAGCAAGAAGCTTAATGGCAGAACAGAACTGTCGTGACTGAACCGGAGTGTTATGCAAGGCTTGCCTGCTTGGATCACATGGTCGGCCGTGCTGACGATGCTGTCGAGCACTTCTTTTTGTTGCAGATAGTTTGGAGTAGAGCCGGGAATGAGGCCTGCAGATAATAGCCAGCCGGCATTATAGCCAGTCCACATATTAAACAGTTCGTCCTTGGTGAAGATATCTATCAGCGAGATGTTCAGCTCGGGCACGTTCTGCAGATCTTCTGCCACATTGTAAAGAGCTTCCATCAGCATCCTGCCGTCGACGAACAGGCTTGCACGAGGTACGTCGGTGAACAACGATGCCATCAGACGGTCGGAGTTGTGGGCTCGTTCGAAAATGGCAGAACGCCGCTGCTCGTAGGTCTCACTCTGCGCTGTCGCTTTAGGTTTGATGCTGAGATCCTCAACGACGTACTTCATGTCGCGTTTACTGGCGTCCATAGCAATCTCCAAGTTGGGGTTCATGATCTGTAATTCCTGACAGAAGTTGAACATACTCAGCATACAACGACGTGATGTTGATGATTTCGCATCGATTTGCAGAGGCTGAGACAGCAACTCGTGGAAACGCTCATACATGCGATGAGCTATCTCGCGGTGTTGCCGTGCACCAAGCTTTGAGAGGTCGCCATCGCGGTTCCATGCGTCGGCATATCCAATCTGTAGTTTGGTAAGTACATCTTCACCTCTCGCTGAGAGAATGCCAAACTGGCGGGCGCTGTCAAGTTTGTTGATGGCCGTAACATAGTAGTCGTTATTCGACATGTAGCGCGAGCCGTGTCGCCCGTAGTGGCTGATATAGAAGGGCTCGTAGCCTTTGGGAGCCATTGTCAGCTTCTGGTGGGTCTTCGGCTTGGGATAGGCAAAGTAGTTTGAGCCTGTGCGATAGATGTCTTTATAGATTTCTTCCTTTGATGTCTGGGCCGTTGCCGCAACGGTCATTGCCAGAGATATAAACAGGGGAATGATACGATGGTTCATAAGGTTGATGCTTTATTTCTTATAGGTAATATTAGCTTCTTTCAGCATGTTGCGGTAGTAGCTTTCCACATCTTTCCAGTGATAGAACGGGTAGCTGTCAGTCTGAATGGGAATAGAGGTCTCGTTTTCGTTCATCAGGAACTTGACAAGAATATCATCAGAGCCTTGTTTGCGGAAGAAGATGAGTTGAATGTTTGCGGCCATTGGAATCAGACGGTATAAAGCGAAATGGTTATGCAGGTTTTCCATATCGTCTGTTCCCTGCATAGCTTCTTTCAGCCCGAGGATATAGGCAAAGGGCAATACGGTACTATCGTGGCCGAAACGCAGTCGTACACCACTCTTCCCTGAGCGAATCATAAGGTCTGCTTCGTCAAGGAAGTTGACCAGAAGCGGGAAGTGAGCGTACTGATTGGGCTGTGCTCCAGGCATCAGTCCCTCCCATAGACACCAACTGGCATTATATGAGCGGAAACCATCGATGAACTCATCGTCGGTAAACAAGTCGTTGAACGACAGGTTGAGTTCTGGCAGACAATACATGTCGGCGGCAATGTTCCACAGTGCGTCGGTAAACTTATAGTTGTCAATGAACTTTCCGGCAGCTTCGGGGTTGGTGAACAGCAGTTCAAACTGATGACGGCCGTTGAGCATCTTATGACGGAAGTTATCGAGCTTTTCATACAATTCATCGTCCTTCTCTGATTTGGGAATGACAATGCTGTCGTTGGCAATCATGTAGTACATGTCGTGTTCACTGGCATCCATCGTGATGTCAAGATTGGGGTTCATGATTAACATCTCCTGACAGAAGTTTGCCATACTGAGCATGCAGCGCCTGACTGTAGAAGAGTTGGCCTTAACATGGAGTGGTTGCGACATTAACGACGGATAGTTCACCATCAGACGATGGGCGATGGCGCGATGCTGGCGTGCGCCGAGCTGGGTCAGGTCGCCAGCCCTATGGTGAGCATTGGCAGCGGCAATGTTCAGGCGCTGCAGCACTTCCTTGCCGTAAGCTGTCAACAGACCAAGAGTCTGTGCTGTGTCCATTCTGCCGATAGTGTATTTATACTCTTTGTCGCCTGTCATATAGCGGGCTCCGTGGCGGCCATAGTGAGTCACATAAAAGGGCTCATAGCCAGTAGGAGCCGGGGTGATATGTCCTGAGGGGGAGGGGTAGTTACAATAATTTCCTGTGGCCAGATCCAGATGAGCACGCAGTTCTGTCATGGATGTCTGGGCAAGGACGCCGAGGCTGAGTCCCGCCACCATACAGAAAATAGTAATTCTGAGGTTATTCATAAGTTTTTAATTATATAAATGTTTTATTATTAATAGTTCCATAGTCCTTTTCTTAGGGCTTGGCGTAGTGTTCCTTCATTATCATCATGATCATATGACCAGACCATTGCACCGGCCAGTCCTTTTTTCTTGATGTATTTGCATTTGTCTGCAATAGAGGATGCATTTTCAAAAGAACAGATATTGGTAGAGTGACCTTTCCAGACAAGATAGGGGACGCATGCATCGTCATCCCACATCTGGGTGTATTTATCGTCTTTCTTTATCAGCTCCTTTACTGCACTATAAGAAATATCCTCCTTCAGTTCGCTGTTTTCGCCATTGGCATGACCGTAGAATGGAATTCCCATGACAAGCTGTGATTCGGGAACGCCGGCACTGATATAACTTAATATAGATGTATTACATGATGACTTGGTCATCGGTGATGAATGTAATGGCGAATTGTGATACGGAGGCTCGCCCATGTCATAGGTCATAACATTGACGTAGTTGACGTACTTGATGAGATTCTTCATGTCGTAATAATCGGGATGATTAGCACTGACATCAATAGACAGGATCTTCGGATGACTCTTATAATACTTATCGAAAGTCTCTCGGATAGTCTTCATCATTTTGGTGAGGTTCTCCTTGTCGTTGGAACTGTACCCGATTTTTTGCGAGGTCGCGTTTCCCGGATATTCCCAGTCAATGTCAATACCGTCTAAGTGTAGAGAATCAATTAAACGACTACAGTTGCTGATGAACTTCTTCACTTTGTTGTTGTCTTTTGCTATCTGACTGAATCCGTCAACGCCCCAACCTCCGACCATCAGGATAACTTTTACGTCGCTATTGTTTTTCTTCTTCAGATCCATCAGCTGAGCCATCTTTAATGCTCCGCTTTTTAGTTTGAGAGTGCCATCGTAAGGACTCTCAAATACTGCTTTTGAGACGATGACATGTGTCATATAGTCAAAATCAGGCATGACGTTCTCTTTTCTCCAGAAATACTCGATAATGGGTGTCTCGGATGAGCCACGTGTAGAAATGATTTCAGAAGAGTTGTCAGAGACACAATCAGTTAACTCGTCCTTATCGTATGAACAGCCTAGGCATAAGGCAGATATCATGATTATTGAAAGATACTTTTTCATATTTTCAATTATTTATATTTTTATATTTTTGTTAGTTGGTTTATTGGTACAATCCGTTTCACACCACTTTTCGTAGTGTGCCTTCGTTGTTGTCGTGACCATGTAGTCGGTATCGGTTACGGTTTCTTCAGAATCACCAACCATAGGTCTGCGTCAGTGTGTAGCCGCGCTGACTATAGTCGTCAATCTGTTGCTGCCCGATGGGAGCCAGATAGTTACGATCGCTGAACGGCTCTCGGTTTGTGGCGTTACGAACAACATAGAAGCCTACCATTTCACTGGCATTGCTACCATCGTAGGTTACTCTGTTACCATCCTTTTTCTGGACAGTCAGCACGCCAACAAGTTTGTCGAGGTATTCGTTGGTGTCATTATTCGGCATGACTATCTCTTTCGAGAAGTCTATCCACGGGCCGAGGTAATTGTCGGCATCTCGGTTGTAGTCCATATAGTTGAGCTTATGCCAGCGGCGCAAGTCCTTAATGCGGTTACCCTCATTGAAAAGTTCCATACGGCGCTCACGACGGATTTCCCATAGTAGCGCAGGCACGTCGCTATCGCGTGCTGGATCCTCAGGAATAGCATTAATGTCAAGGGCTTTCGTCTGCTGTATGCCACGTGACTTTGCATCCTCGTCTAAAGGTCGTTTGCGGATGGCGTTGATGCTTCTGTCCAGATCTGCCTGTGTGACAGCCGTACCACCATAACTCAGTGCCAGTTCTTCCTTAGCTTCAAGCCAGTTGAGCACGATTTCGCCCAATCTCATCAGTGGGGCATCGTTCTCATTGAAGTCTGAGTACCATGTTGGCTTGATGACATTATGTGTTGCCTCATAATACTGGAGTGCCTCTTTTGAAGCATACTTATAATGGTATATCAATGACGAGGAATTGACATCTGGCTTGTTGTAGAAACAGGCATCAAAACGCGGATCCCTGGTTTTTGCCAGATTCTCCAGACTGAAGTCGTTGGCACCCTCGACCTCTGAGATGGTGTAGGGTTTACCATCACTACAGTTGAAAGCTTTGATAAAGGCCAGGTTCACACCCGTCTCACTTTCCGATCCTCCGTTGTAAGATCCTATAGCGTGTGTGATGTTGAGTGCCGCATCATAATGGCGATAGAACAGAACCTCTTTGTTACTACTTAGATCGAACGATGCAAACAGACTCTTATAGTCGCTGTCAAAGCTCCATTTGCCACTATTAATCACCATGTCGCCCGCTTTTACCGCCAGCTCCAGATATTTCTTGGCTCGGTTGGCATCTCCGCCGCCACGTTCCGTTCCATGGTATTTCTGCCATGTGCCCTCATTGAGCATGAAACGACTGATGTATCCTGCAGCTATATACTTGTTGAGGAACAGGGCTCCGTCATCGTCTCGCATATTGTCTAGTGCATAGTTAAAGAGCACATATACACTATCCATGACAGCACCGCGTGCATCACGATCCTTATACATTGTGTCAGGATCATCGTCCTCGACAACATTGGCAAAGTATGGTACATCACCATAGACACTGACAAGGTCTGCATATTGGAATCCTTTCAGGAATTTAGCTACGCCCATCCAGTGACGGAAAGTCTCATCGTCGACATTGTTTCTGGCAACAGTGTTCAGACGGTCGATAAAGATGTTCAGCGAGCGGATTACTCCAAAACCCCATGTCGGTCCGTAATATTCTGTTGAACAACCGCGTGACTCACTCTTCGATCCCAACGAGGTTGGTACTTTGTTAGTAAAGTATGATTGCGTCCCTTCGCTGACGAAGTCGTCGCAGAACCCCGTAGAATAGGAGTATGCCCAGTCACGATCCCATTCAAGGCCATATCCTGGGAAGAATATCTCATAGAAGTGGTTGGCGTAAGAACGCAAGTCACTCTCTGAACGCCAATAGTTGGTGTCCTCCATTGTAGTCAGCGATTCTCTGTCAAGCAGATCGCTACATCCGCATAATAGAGCTGCGGTAAGGAACAGAAAGGAATATATAATCTTTTTCATTGTTTTATGCTTTTAGAAGTTCAACTGTACACCGATAGAAACTGTTTTGAAAGTAGGAGTACCCACTCCCGTGCGTCCTTGAGGACTGCCGAAATATGTGTTGCCTGTTTCAACCTCTGGGTCGATGGGAAGGCCGCGGAGTTTGTCCCATGTCAGCAGATTCTCTGCAGTAAAGTAGAATCGTGCCTTGTCGATTCCGATTTTTCCTGAAAGGGTATGCGGTATCGTATATCCGAATGTCAGGTTCTTCAGTCGCAGATAGGCCATATTCAGGATATAGCGGTCGTTGATCATGAAATTATAGTTGTCGTTGCTGGAACTCATGCCTGCAGCTGCTGGATAAAATGCATTAGTATTGGTCTCTGTCCAGTAATCATCGGCAATAGCTGCTGCCATGCAACCATCGGAGTACTTATAACCGGCAATACAAAGCGGTCCTTGTCCCCAGATCTTACGTTTACCGATACCTTGGAACATCAGGCTCAGGTCGAATCCTTTCCAGTCTGCACCGATACGGAAACTGTATTCGAATCTTGGAGTGGAGTTTCCTATTTTTACAAGGTCACCATGATCATTCACCGTTTGTGTACCTTTTGAGAGACATCCATCGCCATCGGCATCCTTATATTTTACATCGCCAGGACCAAAATGGAAACTGCTTCCCTCGAAATACGACTGATATACAGGTTTTGAACCATCGGCGTTGGGCTTGAGTATGTATGACATCTTGCCTATACAGTTTGCATCATCTGTATCAGCTTCTGTCAATGCCCGGTAAATCAGGTTACCATTGCCATCAGTTTCAAAGTCATCCCATTGATACAGACGGTCTACTTGGAATCCCCAAATTTCTCCGTATTCCTTACCGACATACCAGTCGCTCAGATTCTTGGTGTCACCGAATTTCTTAACGACAGATTTGTTGTCGGCAATGCTAAATTGACCGTAGATGCCTAATCCATTGGCAAAACGGTGGTTGTAGTCGATCGTCAGTTCCCATCCTTTGGTGCGTAGCTGACCATTATTAGCCTTTGGTGCGCTGGCACCGTAGGTGACAGTGTTTACCCCGTCGGTTGGTACAATCATGTTCTTTGTGTCACGCTGATACCAGTCGAAGGTCAGTCCTAACTCGTTGTTAAACAGTCGAATGTCGACGCCTAAGTCGAGTGTCTCAATTTTCTGCCAACTGATGGATGCTGATACGGCAGATGGCGTGTCGACATAGAATACTTTTGTGCCGCTTCCGCCAATCCAGCTGCTGAAGCCTGTGCCCATTGTGGGAATATAGAGCGACGAACTGACTGTTTGGTCGCCAATCGATCCCCAAGAACCTCTCACTTTCATGGACGAGAGGAAAACTTTCGACCAGTTCATGAACTTCTCCTCGCTGATGCGCCATCCTGCAGAGAAAGAAGGGAACCATTTCCATCGAAGGTCTGTTGGGAATTTTGAGGTTCCGTCGTAGCGTAGGTTGGCCTCGAAGAGGTACTTGTCGGCATAGGCATAATTCAGTCGGCCAAAATAGCCAAGTTGTGATGACCATGATGCTCCACCATCACCAGTCCACGTGCCGGTTCCGAAGGCAAATTGTGGGTTTTCGAAATTGGTGAGTTCTGTGACCTGTGTGCTTTGGCTAGTAGCATCGTAGGTTGTTAGGTTTAATCCCACCATGAACTTAAAGTCGTGTACATCCATTACCCTCAGCGTGTAGTCTGTATAGGCGTTGAGCGTGTGGCTGTAAGAGTTCTCGTGGCTACGTTTGTAGAGGTTTGGCTTGTCAGCACCATTGTAGTTTGCCATATATGGCAGTTTATAGGAGAGCATGGCTCCCTCGCTGTCTGCACTTACTACTTGTCCCTCGCTGTTGACATATATCTTGTTGCCATCTGCGTCTCTGCGGACAATAGGGGTGTCGCGGTAGGATGCAGCACTCAGCGTGGAACCAGGATAAGTGGCTATATACTCCTTATTATAATAGGTGTAGTCTGCCTTGATTTCCCAGTTCTTGAGAGGTGTGATGGTTACGCCCATATTTACACTCGAATAATTAGTCTTCTGACTTTGAGTGCCTGCCTGCATCGTTGCGCTCTGAGCCGAGCGGATAATTTCGCCGTCTTCATTGTAGCCCAGAGGCATTAGAGGTGACCATCGGTAGAGGTAGATCCAAGGACCGTCGCTGCCCGACTCGGTCAAGAACGGATATCTCTTATTGAACGACGAGAACATCATACCGCCTCGTACGGTTAGGAACTTGTTTACTTCAGTCTCGAGTTTGACAGAGGCATTATATTTCTTGAAATTGTCTGTACAAGTACTGAACATACCGTCTTGACTCAGATATCCTAGTCCGATATTGAAAGTTGTATTACCCTTTTTACCATTGACGGTAATATTATGCTTGGTAGAGGGTGCAA
>Ga0265300_10001438_pt1 | contig 22282 bp, 27 predicted proteins | sample AusTroGonzalo_MG_FD_193482 | JGI IMG/M metagenome (GOLD analysis project Ga0265300, IMG submission 193482) | Bovine rumen microbial communities from tropical cattle in Woodstock, Queensland, Australia - Gonzalo_03 | ecosystem: Host-associated > Mammals > Digestive system > Stomach > Rumen ...
CAACTGATTTACTCTTTCATTACCATCTAGGTAATTCTTGTTCGGAATTGTAGAACCTTTAAAAGTTATAACTGAATCTTCAACAGGAACAATGAAAACATCAGAAAGAGAAGTGTTTGATTCATTCTGTTGATGAAGAATAATATCATCCATAAGAATTTCATAGCCATTTGCTTCTGAACCTCTTACAGCTAAAATATCTATATCATCCTGAATATTCAGTTTCTGTTTCAATTCATTTATAGCTTTTAAATTTATAATCATTTTAAAACTTCCATTCTTTCTGAAATGCAATATATCCTTTATCTTTATCAGATAACAATATCTGCAAATCTTTATTTTTACTATTATATACTATAGTTTTATAGTTTTTATCTGTAAATCTTAATGATGTGAAACTCAAACCAGTTCTCTTATTCTTTACCTGATTAAGAACTGATTTGAGTTCACTTACTTTGAAAGTTTCTGTTCAACAAGTTTTTCAACAGACTGTGTAACTATTGCAGAAACCTTATCTTCAATGAATGCAGAAACTTCATTACCAGCAACATATTTCTTCAATGTATCAGCTTCAGTTGTAAGTTTCTTCAAGGCAACCTCTGTCACTTTCTTTGACATATCCTTGACTTCCTTCATATCTATCTTTCCATCATTCTGCAATGCTTCATTAGCCATTTTCTTCAGTTCATTAGTTTCAATGGAAATCAAATCTATAAGAACATCTTCAACTTTTGTTAAAGCATCTTTCACTCTCAAAGAAACTTTTTCTGATAAATGTTTATCAGCTAGATTGATTAAAACAGAATTAATTTTCTTGATAACTAATGTAGAAAGTGAAAAAAGACCAAGAATAAGACCAATCACTATTGCAGTTAGAAGTGAAGTTCCATAAGTCATTAAAAATGGTAATAGAATATTGTTCCAAACATCTGACATAATATTTCTCCTTTAATTCAATGTTATTTTATTATTTACTAAAATAAAAATAGTATATAATTTAATATTAAAAATTATATGAAAGGTAATATTTGTATGAAAACATTTAAAGATTATATATTAATGGAAGAAAAAACTGATAGTAAGAATATTATGAAAGATATTATAAATCTATGTAACTCAAATCTCAATACTTCATTATTTGATAGTAAACTTATTAAAAAATCCAATTATGACGAATGTAATCTTAAATTTCATGCAACTTCAAAGGATGCTTATAAGGATAAAGATGATAACCTTAGTTTTTTAAAAGATAAATATAGAATTAATATATTCTTATCATTTAATATTTATAATGATGAATTGATAGAATTAAAAGGTTTGATATTAAAAGATGATGCAAATAGTTATAATTACAAAGATGAATTATTTAAAGGTAAGCAAACCATTAAAGAATTTAAAAATGATTTATTAAAAGCAATTAAAAGACTTAATGAAGATTTATAATTTACTAAAATAAAAAAGACTGGATAAATTAATATCCAGTCTTTTTCTTTATTTAAAATATTTGTTTTAAAAATTCATTTTCTTTTAACAGTTTTGATATTTCTTCTCTTGCTTCATTTCGTTGATTCAATATATCTTCAGGTATTTCCTTACCTGTTTCAATCTTTCTTGTCACATACCAGTCTGTGTTAGAAAGATATTTTTTTAAATCTATAATCATATATTGTTTAATTTCATTTTCATTTAATTTATCATTAGCTGCAATCTGAAAATATCTTATATCATTTTTTGTTTCTATTTCCACAATATGACAATTAGAATTATTACAAAATTCAGCTATTTCAGGAGTATATTCACCTTCTATTATTTGACCAATATAAAAATTTTCTTTCAACATATAAATATTTTATTAACCTTTACCGATAGCAATCCAATATATCTGTTGTTCATGCCCCTTACCATGTGAAGCCCAAATATCAACTTGTATAATAAATGATGTATTTGTTACACTACCTTGCCTAATACCTTTAATATAAGCATCACCATCATAATGTCTGGTACCTGTTACAAGAACAGATGGAATAAAATTAGTAGCATATGGTTTTGTAAAAGTAACTGTACTACTAGGATTAAAAGCACCTCCATTTATACATTTAACCATACCCCAATTAACAACTACATTTCCTATTTTAAACCATCCACATGATGTATTTTTAGCTATTCCTGAAGAAATAATATTTGCTATTTCAGAATAACCTATAAGTTGTAAAGTTATTTCTTTCCATGAAGCATCTTCACATAAAAATTTTGTTGTTCCTGCTGTAGTGGATGGTTTTGGAACCAGTCCTTCTTTAGCTGTAGAGCCAGATTTTATAAAAACTGTAGGTAATTTATCATTCAATACTTTACCTTGATTAGCAGATAATGGTTTATCTGTAGCTGTTGAAGTAAGATTATTGATTATATCAGATTTATTGACTTTATTAGTATTCAAAGTATTGTAATTGGAAGTAATGATATCATTAAGTGTTTTACCCATTCTACCGTCAAGAACTTTTCCACTTGCAGTAGTAGTAGCATTATTCACTATATCAGACTTGTTTACTTTATTATTAGAAAGATTTGTGATATTTGTATTAGCTGTATCAATCAAGCCTTTTAAGACATATCCCTGTTTAGCTGAAAGAACTTTTGAAGAATCATTAGTAGTAAGATTATCAACTATGGATGTTTTATCAATTTTTCCATCATTAAGTGTTTTACCTTGTCTTGCATCCAATGCCTTACCACTTGCAGTAGTGGTAAGATTATTTACAACATCTGTTTTTGCAAGTTTGGTATTGATATTTGTATCAGATGTATCAATCAAACCTTTTAAGACATATCCCTGTTTAGCTGAAAGAACTTTTGAAGCATTATTGGTGGTAAGATTATCAGCAATATCTGATTTATTAATTTTTGTATTTATATTTGTATTCAAAGTATTGTAATTGGAAGTAATGGTATCATTAAGTGTTTTACCAGCTCTTGCATCCAATACTTTACCACTTACAGTTGTATTAAGAACATTAACAACATTTGAAGTTAAAACATAACTTCCACTTGGTTGTTTTCCATCAATCAAAGTCTTCAATGAAGCACCTACTCTAGCATCCAATACTTTTCCTGCTGTAGTTGTGATATAATTGTTGACTACATCAGAAACATTCACTTTGTTTGTATTTAGTGTATTATAATTGGAAGTGATAATATCATTGAGAGTTTTACCCATTCTACCATCAAGAACTTTTCCACTTGCTGTAGTAGTAGCATTATTCACTATATCAGATTTGTTTACTTTATTTGTATTCAAATCTCCAATGGCAGTATCAAGACTGTCATTCTTGTTATCCTGAGCAGTCTTGTTGGCAGTTACAGTATTCTTTAAATTCTCAACTCTGTTTGCAAGAGCCTGAGCCTGTTGATTAGCTATCTGACCTTCACCACCCAAAACCTTGTCAGTTGTTTCTATCTGAGGTATATCACTCCAATTGTCTACAGGTGTTATATTAGCCATATTATTTCACCTCTTATACAGAAGTATTTCTTATCTGAATCTTCCAATAGCCTGAAATATCAACTGTTTCATCCTTAACTATAGGATAGTTCTTACCCATATCCAATCTTGTAAGCATTGAGAACATTGTTGAATCATCGCTGAAAAGACCAAATTCCCAAATATTATTTCCACCTGTTCTATTACATTCACTTGTTCCAATATAGAACTGATATATAACATCATTTGGATTGTTTGATTCATCGTAGATAATATCACAATAGTTTACACCCGGAACTCCACCATCATTATTGGGAACACACTGATTATTCTCAATTTTTACAAAATATTTGTAAAATGTAGGTGAATCACCATCCAGTTCAGTCTTATCAGGACTTGAAGTATAATTTGTGAAAATAGTTGATGGGTCAGCAAAAGAACCTACACCTAATTTTACTATCTGATTATCAAAAACAGGTAATGCAACTCTAGCACCTGCAAGCAGTTTGGCTATTATCTTACAGCTTGTATTCACTATAAGATTATGTTTTTCTATAGTTTCTATAAGTTTTCCATTCTTTCTTATCTCAGCAAAGAAAGAACCTCTTGCCTTGAAATCCATAAATTCTTTTTCCATCTTAATTTCCTTCCTGTATTATTGATGAGGATGATTCAATATTTACATTATTTTTATTTACTATAATTTCACAATCTTCATAAATACCTTTATCCATAGCATTATAATATGAAGTAGTATTGTTACCATCAAGATAACCATCATATTTATACAGACCATCATACCTGAAATACTTAGGATAGATGTTGAATATTTCTTCAAAACTATATTCCTGAGTTTTACCTGTAAATGTTATGGATTCAGAAACAGAAGTATTATTCATAAGTTTTGTTTCTGTAAAATCAACATAATTTCTTGAAATTGATTCACTGTATTCCCTACCCAATAGAAATTCACTGAATATTCTTCCACTGTCTATGTTATCAATAAAAGAAAAATCCAAGTTGAATTCAGGTGAATAACCCAATGGATTTACACTTTTAAGAATGAATTTTATGTCACCTATGGGAACATCCCCCCCTGTAATAGTGTATGTATAAGGTTTCCAATATGGATTACTACCTTTTGCAAGCCAATAGGCAGGATTTTCTTCTATATTGTAATTAATTTCCCCTATATATTCTCCACTTGAAGAAACATAATAGTTACCAATATATTTAAGAAGAATGTCTATTGAGAACATTCTGCCTTTAGTCTTATACCACATTTTAGCAATATTAATTAAAGTTTTTTTAATCTTCTTTGAGATGATGAAGTTTCTTTCATCTACCGTATTATCACAGAACTGTTCAAAATAGGACTGAACAAACTTATCATACATTGTTTCAGTATCAAGATTGTTGGTGAAGTTCATCATGTCAGAAGCACATTCTTCATCAAGAAAATCTATGAAGGCATGAAGAAACTTAATGAAAGTAGGATATCTCTTGAAGATATATGTAGCAACCTTGTTGTCTATGAAGTATTTAATTTTCTTGATAAAGTGCATATGAATACTCTATTTCTCTGTTAATGTCATTCTTAACAGTAAATCTGTTTAATGAATTCTTGAATCTTTCAACTGATTTACCATTCTTTCTTACTTCCAAAGAGAAGGTTTCATTGTTTTTCAATTCAATATTCTCTTTCATTGTGCAACCTCATAAGTGAATACAGTATCCTGATAATCAAGAGCAGTTTCATACATTTCTGAAATTGAATATTCCTTATAACCTTCTCCACTTCTGAAAGTAAGTTCCAATGGTATCACATTGTAGTCAGTCCATTCAAAAATGTCATCAAATTCAATATAGCCTGATGTATAGTTGACATAACCAATAACATCATCTTCAGTGGCATTTTCCAATAGTTCTTCATAACTGCTTGCTTCACCACATATTATATCAGTATGAGTAACATCTTCTGATTCTGCTCTAGGAACTGCATATATGAGTTTTCCATCAGCTTCACCCTTGAGTTCATCAAGATACTTATGAAGTCTTACAATCATCTTAGCCCATACATTTATTATTGTAGATGTAAGAACTGTATCGGAACCTCTTGTTATAGTGATACTAGCATCTTCAACAAACTGTTCATCTGAAGTTCTTGAAACAAGTATTCTCTTTATTTCAACATCTATTCTTGATACTGTTCCTACAGCATTTCCACTGGTGACTGTATCTCCAATCTGTAAATCAATGATTTCATCTTCTAATACCAAAGAAACCAATGGTTTGAAAGAAAGAGAATGATATCTGAAAATTCCATCAATATATTTCAGATAATTGTATTTGTTGGCTAGATAATTGATTACATCTGTAATATTGATTGATTTGTTGAAACCTTCAAAGCTTTCAAGATGTTCCTTCAAATCATCTATCATCATTGTAAGGTCTATGATATTTCCTTTTACATATGTAAAAGTGATATAAGGCTTGATTACAAGAATTGAAGGCATTCTGTATTTGCCAAATATCTGCATAAACTTGTAGTTATCTATGTATTGATATAATTCTGTAGCCTGTTCAGCATTTGGAATATCATATTTAGAGAATACATCAAAATCAGAAGATTTCACATATGTTTTCTTATAACCACACCAAATATAAAAACCTTTGTCAAGTTTATTTTCTGAAGTCATTATCTCTACAGGATTTTCATAGTAGTTGACTATGTCATTATGACCTGAATATACAGTCATGCTTGTCATTTCCTTATAAAGATTTGAAAGAGTGATTCTGTAATTATAGTCATCTTCAGTCACACATCTGCCTGCACTAGTGAAGAATAATGGAGCCATATTCGATATTGACTGATAAGATTCCTCATCCTGACCACCTTTCAGATATTCATCATCAGGTAAAGTAAAAGTAATATTGTCACTGTTTTCAAATGTATCCAACAATGTAAGACTCTTGTTGAAGTTTGAATTATATAAAGAACCATCCGTTCTGAGATAGACAACTCTTATCATGTCCATTTCTTCAGGAACTGCAAATAATGAATTTCTCTGGTCAAATATGACTTCAAAGTTGTCTACATATTTAATGAAATAGTTCTTTGCTCCAAGATAGTTCTTTTCGTCATATACAGAAGTCCAAAGTTCATCATTCACAAATACCTTGAAGTAATCATTATCAACTGTTTCCTTGTCATCAAGAATGATGTTTTCAAAGTCAGCACCCTCAAATTCATGGTCTACTTCAACAATATTTCCCTGATATAAATCAATATATGTATCTTCAGTGATTCTGTATTCCTGTAATGTCACTATGTTCAATGAACCCATCTGAATATTTGTATGTAATGGAATAATTACAGGTGTATTTGAATCTACAAGAGAAACTTTCACTTTGATTTTTGGAGCAACTTTTCTTCTAGGTAGATAATTCAACTGATATGAATGTTTCAGAATATTGTTGTCTATTGTTGCAGAAGCAATAAACATTTCATTGGAAATAAAATTGGCTATTGTATTGATGTAATAAATTACATAACATACAAGATTCAGCCAATTTGATATTGCTGAACCTTCAAAATTATAGTCCTTTAAAACAGTCTGCTGAGAAAGAAATTCCTTCAGTCTCACTTTTATTGATTCGTAATCATTATCATAGAAAATCTTGTTGTTTATAGCCATTTTTTAATTCCTCATTAAAAAGTATTCAAAGTCATGTTCAAGGTATCATTCTGGTCAATTCTTATCACTCTGTAGTCAAGTTCTATGTTCCAAGTTGTTCCATCCTTCTGAACAAGAATATCATTAATCCTTATTCTAGGTTCCCAATTAGTAAGAGCATCTTCAATGGCATTTCTGATTCTTATCTGTGTCAATACACCCATGTTTTCAAAAAGAATCCAATACAGAGTTGAACCATAATTAGGCATGAACTCTCTTTCTCCGACTCTTGTCAGAAGAATATCGATTATGGACTGCTTTACAGCATCCTTGTCATATTTCAAAGGAATATCATTATTGATGTTTCTTTCAAATGAATAATCCAAATCTATATAGTCAGCCATTTCATTTTCCTTAATTGCTCATTACTGTAGAACAGCCCATTATCACCCTACCACTTATGGAACCTGTGACAGTATCATTCATTCTTGACAATGGTCTTCCATTGATAAGATTCTTGCTTGTGGAAATTATTCTTGAAGTATGTCCACAGTTACCTTGAAATGTGCAGTTCATATATGAAGCAGGACTAGATTCAGCAATAACATTGGAACTGCCCATTATTATTCTTCCTGAAACTGTAGTTTCACAAGATGGACAGTAGCCTATACCTGTATCATTTATTCTACTAAGTAGTATCATAATAAAATTATTTACTTTAATTCAACTGTATTGAAGTTCCCTGTATTTTTACAATACCTGTGCTTGTAATATTGGTATTTCCTGTAGAAACAACATTAACTTCACTACCCTTTACATTGACCTTTCCTGTAGTTTCAATTCCTATACCTGTTTCTGATTCTACATTCAAGGCAATGTCACCCTTTGCATTAAGAATCAGTTTGTCATTTGTCGTAATGATTGATTCACCATCTATTTCAACATTTGAATTATTCAGTTTAACAGAAAAATTTCCACCAATTACAACTGTCTTGTCTCTTTCAATTACAGTAATGTCAACTCCCTTTATCTTTTCAACTTTTGTTCCATCTTCTCTTACTTCAATATAGGAACCAGCAGGATGGAAAATATGTATTCTGTTATGATTTGGAGTAGAATCCAATTCTACTACAATGCCTGATTCAGTTTCTATAACTCTGTTATATGGGTATTCAGCATGATAGGCAGATTCAGGTTCTTCATAATCTATGTCATTCACAGTCCATTTTCGCAAATCACTGTTCTGAACACCAATACAGGTTTCTTCAATCTTTTCATTTCTTGCAAGTCTTGAAATTGAAGATTCATCTTTATAAGATTCCTTTGGATGCTGTTTTGAAGGGTCTGAAAAACCATTCTCAAAATCAGGCATTTCTTCTAATATATAAGGAATTGAACCTAGATAGAAAGGTTGTTGTCTGTTCTTGTCCATGAAGAAAACAACAACTTTTGAACCATTCTCAATAATGTTGAAATCACCTGTTCCATCTACACTTGAACTCATTGAAAATACAGGAATAGCCCAAGGTAAATCTTCAGTAGGAAGATAATGTTCAACATCTTCAGAAGCCTTCAATCTGTTATGAGTATGAAGACCTAATATTCTTATCTGCAATCTTCCTAGCTTCTTTGGGTCATTGTTGTTTTCTACTGTTCCTATGTAAAACATAATTATTTTTCCTTGAAAGCATTCTTGAATAAAGTGATATTCTGTAGATATTTTCCATTAATATCTAAAGTATGAACTATTTCAGCAATAAGCCATTTACCTTTCAGATATACTGACAGATTATCTCTGTCAGAAATTATGCCCGGCATATCAAAGTTGATACAATCTCCTATACTTCTAGACAATGAACCTTTCAATGTGCATTCTACATTATAGTTATACATTGTCTGAAGAATCAGATTTCTTTTTGAGTTTGTATCAATATCCAAAGTTGAAACTCCAACTCTGTTAAAAACATTGTCTGTAAGAGCAGATTTGAACTGTGGTCTGTCTCCCATCAGTTCATAGTATTCCTTCTGTAAATCAGCTATTGAAACATTCTCCAACTGATAGTTATAATTCATCAGATTTGGTGAATATATTGAATTACCAAAAGCATAACTTCTTATCATTGTATTTATGTCAAAATAATTTTTTATCTTGTATTCCAATATATTTGTCTTTGAACCTAAAAATTCTATTGTATTCTGCCCCATTTCCCATACTTCAGAAATATTCTGTTTGATTAATGTAGAAACTTTAGCAAATACTTTATTTTTTAAAGTTTCAAAGAAAATCATATCATCATTCTTGAAACACAGATAATTCACATTTTCATATATATCCCAAAAATTAGAAACATAATCAACTTCATAATCATCATATATTTTAAGACCTGTAACATCCATCTTTCCAAATTCCTTGAAAAGCAAGGTAGCTATTTCAGAAAGTTTACCTTTAAATCTGTATGAAAGTCTATGAAGTTTTGAAAAGAATCCATAATCAGTCAGAAGATTCAGTGACAGAATGTTTTCCTGTTTGCTGTAGGTATTTGAAGTTAATGTTGGATTGATTGAAGTAACATAGAAAAGAATGGTGACATTGTTTGCAACTCCGTCACTACCCGGACTGTCTACAAAAGAGATTTGCAATACTTCGCCACCATTTATCGGAAATGTGGCAAACATCTTCTGTGTATCTGTAAAAGTGATTGTAGCTAGAAGACAGGGATTGAAAAGACTTTCCTTTATGCTGAAATCAATGAAGGAATTGGTCATATCAAGATAGTTGTTTTGGTCTTTATATAGAACAATTCTTCTTATCTTTCCTAAACTATTGTTTACTAAATCACTCATCTTATCAGTCTTTCTTTAATAGACACCATTTGAATCTGATGTTTGAACTACCTGTATTATAAATATCTACAGTATTTATATCTCTTACTATGTAGCAGAAATTTCCAACATTAGGAACTTCACCATTTTCTGAAATTGGCATTATATTCAGCATTATGTTTTCAGGATATTCTATTTCAGAGAATGTTGGTAATGTTATTCTGTAATAGTTATTAAGACCAGCAAATGTTCCATATCCTTCATCGAACCAGTCACCTATGATATGAATTCTATATCTGTTATAATGTTCAGATACAACTTTTATATTGTTCTTGTCTATAATCTGAACTGCAAAATTACCATATTCAATCAAATCATTCTGATTCACAGGCTGAGAAATAATATAAGCATTCACATCAAGTTCAGAAATTATCTTTGGATAGTCTGAAATTCCAATTTCAAATCCATTATTGTCACAGTTGAAAGTCTGTGCCTGAAAACCTGAAAGAACCTTGTAGATGAAAGGCATTATAGATTCACCACTACTGTAGATATTGAAAGAATTCTTCTGACTTACAATCTGAAAACCGAATTTACCTATTCCTTCAAGTCTTGATAGTTTATAGCTTGAATCCTGTGTCAACATTACTCCAACAAAAGGTGTCAGAGTATTGTATAGATTCTGAGAATAATCTCCAATAGTGACATTGAGTAATGAACCCTTTCCCGGAAGATTATACAGGAATTTGCTCACATTGTTCACTACCAAAGCCCAAAAGAATCTTCCACCCTCATCACCTGTATTTATTACATAAAGGGTTTTCTTGTCTACAGGCTGAACACCTATATTTCCATTATTTGCATAAACTTCCACATTGCTGTCAACAATAGGAGTAATTATGGCAGTAACATCTTCCTTGCTTGACACCTTATCACTTTCAAATGAAATCATCAGTTTATTACCATTTCCTGCAAAAGAACCAATTCCACATTTTATCACTTCACCATTCTTTGAATATTTAAGATGAAATGGATTAAGAACAAGATAGTTGAAAGGACTTGGAGCAATACCTGTATGATAGGCAGTAGGAATATTGTTGAGATAGTCTATTCCTAAAGCACCTACATTTCCTATCTCATCTTCATTACTAACACTTGATGAAATATGTAGCTGATTGTCTGTATCATAACTTTCAGAAAGTGGTAGTATCTCAACATTTCTCCTTGTTGCTCTGAACTGATATTCATTATTCTCTATGAATACTCCATTGTCAGGAATATAAATTTCATCATATTTTGCAAGACCATTGACTTCCTGTGTATATTTTCTTTTTGTTGTAGGTATTCTCTGACCATTCAAAGCCTGAATGAACATATCAAGAAACTTAGGCAAATCAGCAGGTTTTATCAACTTTATGTTTCTTTTCTTGTCATTATCTTTGAGAAGAATTTCATAAATCTTTGCAAAGTTGTTATTGTCAACAAATGAAGATTTGTCAGGTTTGGCAAATACAACATATGAAAAGGTGATATTCAGAATCTTGTTATAGATTTCAATGTATTCTTCTGTAGAATGTTCATCAGGTGGTAACATTCCACATAACATCATGACAGTCATACTGTTGTTTGAAGATTTGAAACATGAATGTTCACCCAAATATTCAAAACTTTCATAATTGTTGTCATCCTGAATATAGGGAGTAATATGTGGATAGAAATCTATGCCTGTATCATTGTCAAAAACAATAGTCTTGTAGAAAATTCCATTTCTGTTTTCTGCTCCACTCAATGCAAAATTACCACTGATTAGAATTGAACTGTCAAAGGTATAGTTTGTTGAATTTTCCTGAGCAATGGTATTTATCTGATTATTTGTAAGAGGAATTGAAAAATTGATATCCTGAATGTTGTTAAGACAGGCTATAACCCACCAATAATCTGTAGAACCATAGAGATTATAGGAAATGGCAGTCAGTGTATCATATTCATTGACTCTCGAATCAATCAGTTCATTCTCTTCCATGTTTTCAACAAACACTTTCTTGAACAAGTTTCTGAACTGCTGATTATTTATATCTATAATTGGTAATAATTCAAAATATCTCATCTGTCAGTTCCCCAATCTGCTTGAAAGCATTGATACTCTTTCCTTATACTGCTTGAACAGTTCTGTCAGTGACATCTGAAGTCTTGTAGCTACAGGATAACCATCCTTGTATGTTCTTAGACCTTTTTCATCTCCATAAATTATATCAAGTTTTGAAACTCCACAGAAATCAGATTGAAAAAGAATCTTTCCATCCTTTGTAAAAATGGCAAACCTACATACATTAGGAAATACCAATGTTGTTTCATAGTCATGAGATGATGAGGATAATAACTTCAACTGTGTAACTATAGTATCTATTGCCTTTGCCTCTTCATTGGAAAATGGCACCAAATCCCAATTGAATTCAAAACTTCTGAAAGCTACACCATCATAACCTTGTGCCAATGTAATATCATATTTGTGACCTGTAGCATTCTGTGTAGCATCAAATATTCTCTGACCTGCTTCAGCAAAACTTCTACCACCTAATCTTTCACCCATATTCTTGAGAAAAGAACCAACTCCTTCTACATAAGCTGATGAAGCTAGATTGGCGGTACCTGCTCTCCAATCATAACTTTCCTTCCAATTATGTGAAAAGCTTTCAGCAATGTTTGTTTCAGGTGTTTCCAAATAGAAATCAGCTACAGGATTGACAGTGGTTTCAATATTAGTTCCCATTTTATTGACTGTATTCCACTGATAGAATTTCAACTGAACAAAAGGCTGATTAATCTGACTTTCCATATCAAGAGGATAGCAATACATTACAGGTGCCTTTGGTATTTTTAATTCTTCTTGAATAGCCATTTGAATATTATCCTCTATTTAATAAAATATAATATATTTACTTAGTAAAAATTTTTTATTTTTTTTAATAAAAACTATTTACATTTTTATTTTTATTATATATAATAAATACATAAGTTAAGTTAAACAAAAGGAGATAACAAAATGATTAGATTAGTAAAAGGTGAATTAAAAGAATTAAATGAATGTGAATGTGGCATTGCTCTTTTAAATAACACATTATATATCTTTGCAGAAGATTTTAAAACTGTAGAAATCAAACCAACAAAAGATACTACAAATGGTAGTCTTGAAAAACAGATTTCAAAAGCCATACCACATCTTATGAAACTTTTTTCATTAGGTCTTTGCTGTGAAATAGTTCAATCAATAATGAACATGATTGAACATAGAGAATTAGGACAATGGCATGAAGATTTCAATTTAAGATTAGTATATGATTGGTATAAAGAAGATGAAAAATTCACACTTCAAGGTTGGTGGTAAATGAATAAAAGACTAGGTATTTACCTAGTCTTTTTTATTCAATGATTTTATAAATCATACAGTTTTAATTTCTTCACTTCAGAAGCATATAACCTTAACCAGTTATCCAAATCTTTATCATCTTCTATTCTTTTAAATCTGTTTATAAGATTATCCCATATTGCAAGACTTTCTTCATTTTCTTGAAACATTGAAATTCTATTACTTTCAATTCCATATTTTTTATTAACATCCATTGGACTATATAATCTTGGCATTCTATACCCATCTTTCATATAAATACCTTCAAGTGAATAACCTGCATATCTTTCCATTTTACCACCATTATATCCACTCATAGCAAATCTATCCACATAAAGAACATATTTATCGTTATTAGAAATAATTCTTCCTGCTCTCCCATCCATAACACCTTTATATTTCATGGTAATCATTGATTCAAAATCTTTTTTAGAAACTTTACCCTTTCTTACTTTACCTGTTGCAAGTTTTTCAAGTCTTTCTTTTGGAAGTAATGTTTCAGGATTTTCATTCCAATCTGACTTATTGGACAATACATATCTTTCTTTGGTAAGAATCTGTTTCTTACCATCAAGATAAATATCAGAATACATATGTATCTTAAAGGAAATATCTTTTGCTGAAAGAACTCTTTTTTCTCCAAACAAAGCTTTTTCTATATCGCCATAATCTAAATGAATATATAATTTGAATACCTTGTTTCTATCAGCATTAAAAAATTCAAGATACATTGATAAATAAAGAAATTCTGTCTTTATTTCTTTATTATATGTAAAATTTTCAGAAAAGATTTTATTCAAATAGTCAATATATTTCTTAATATTGATAGAATCAAGATATTCTCTTGCAAACTTTTCAATGGCATTTCTTCTTATCTTGGTTTCTTCTCTAATATCATACATATTTATATTTGTTGAAAATTTTGCTTTTGACAATATATCTCTTGCCATATTCAGAGTTTTCATATCTTCAGGATTACCACCCAAATCAGGGTGATATTTCTTTGATAATTCCTTATATCGTTTATCAACATCAGTTTTTGAAACATTATTGTTCAATCCCATAAAAGCAAGAGCATCACCAACAGACATCTGTTTTTCTATTACTACATGAAACCATGATTTAAACATATTTATACCTCATAATTATAATTTATAGGTATTTACTATAAACATACTTTCTTATATGTTTCAATAAACAGATTCTGTAAAGATTCTTTCTTTCTTTCATCATATTCCTTATTCTGAAAAATGTAGTCAGTAAATATATTATTCAAATCCTCATCTGCACTTATTTCAACCTTTTCAGAACAAAGCTGTGAATTATCTATAACATTATAATTAGTCAATGTTTCAGAAATCTTTGATATGAAATTTTCTCTTTTGATAGAAGATGGGATATTCAATATTACTTGAATATTCTTGTCTTTATAATTTTCTATCTTATAGTCATCAATATCTTTTTCATTATTTATTATAATCTTGTCAAAAAAGATAAAAGGTATCTTCACTTCTTCTATTTCATCTTTCACTTGGTCTAATACAAAGAATCTCTTTACATCATCATAATCACCAAAATCATTCTGAAATACAGAACCTACATAAGTTATATTTCCTTTATCCTGTGTAAGATGATAATGACCTGAAAAAACTCTGTCAAAATGTCTGAAACTTGAAACTTCCAAAGAATCCTTGGCTAAAATTCCTCTTATCATTTCAAATCCGTTTATCTCCAAATGACCAAAACAATATTTATTAGGTTTTGAAAGAAACTCATTGAACTTTTCTACATTGTTTTCATTCAACCAAGGTAAGAAAGTCATTTTGTAAACTTCTGAATAATCAGGTTCATCAGTTATATGTAAAGATGGAATAATATTTTTTAACATTTCAAGAGATGATATATCATTTCTGTTATTGTAATAAACATCATGATTGCCTGTCACAATCTCAAAACTTTCAAGAATACTGTTAAAATATTTATTGAAAATATTCTGAACTTCATTATATAAACTCACATCTACAGATTTTCTGTCATGAAAGAAATCACCTAGCTGAATTATATGACTTATCTTATTAAGCTTCATATAATCAGAAATAAACTGTAATACATTCAATCTATATTCATTTTCCTCTTTTGACCTGCATTTTCTGAAATGTAAATCACCTAGAATCAAAAATTTAGACATATAAAATTCCTTTCTTAAAACAAATCATTTATATCATTGATTTGATTATAATCTTCAAAAACAATATCATTATCAAATATTTTATTACAAACATAAATGCTTTGAAACATTGGAGTATCTGAAAAATCAGTGAATCTATGTTTATAACAGGTTCTACCTAATAAAACAAAAAGCTGTAAACCATTTTCTTTAAACATATCAAATCTTTTTTTATTATCAAACAATCCTGTATAATTCATTAACATAGCAAAAGGTTTATCTAAAAAATAAAGTCTTTGTAATACTTCATTTCTAAAAGAATATGGTGGATTGCTTACAATACAGTCACAATCTCTTTCAATACTGAAAAAGTCTTCATCATTTTCAATATGGGTATAAATAACATCAAAATCATTTTGTTTCAATAATTTGACAAATGCAGAATCCTCAAAATCAAATGGACACCATATTTTGTTGAAATTTCTTTTCATAAGATGAGGTATTAAAGGTAAGACGGCTTTGTCAGGTGTAAGCCATTCATCGGTTTTTGCTTTTGTCTTTAAAGCGGTATTAAAATCCATATATATCTCCAATTAATTTTATATTTATTATATTAAAAATTTTAAAAATTTTTAAAAAATACTTTACAATATTATAAATATTATATATAATAAATATAGAAAGTTAAGTTAAACAAAAGGAGATTAAAAAATGACAAATGAAAAAAGCTTAAAGATTCAAAAATTTATATATGAAGAAATCAAATATATTGAAAACAGACTTAAAAATAAGTCAATAAATGTTGTAACAAGACAATATCTATTAGGTAAACTTACAGGTCTTGAAAGTATCATTGAACTCTTTAATAATTAAGAAAGGAAAGAAATAAAATGAAAAGTTACTACAATAACTATCTAAAAAGAAATATGACTTATACTGAAATTGCTGAAAAGTTCAGCAATATGGACAAGACCTTATTTGGTCAGACTGTTGAACAGTTTATAGAATATCTTATAAAAAATAATATAATAAAAGAATTGTAAAATCAAAAACTCCTAGATTAATTTCTAGGAGTTTTTATTTATTTCTTTACTATAAATTTATCCAAAGACTGTTTTAATTTTATCTTTCCTGTCTTTACAAGTTTTACAAACTTATTCCAAATTTCTTTAATATCTTTGGTTAATTCTGCTTCTGAAAGACTTTCAATATATTCAGAAAATTCAGGTATCTCATAAATTTCATGAATACCTAACATACCTGTATAAACAAGTTCAGTGACTATATTCAGTTTCTTTTCTTCCAAAAATACTTTGAATGTTTTCATGCTTTTATTTTTATTTCCTTATCAAAGGTATAAACTTTTTCACCTTCAGGAGTGACATATATAAGAGGGTATTCATCAGAAATATTTTCAGAATTTTTAATTATATCTATTCCAAATTTATCTACAAATTTAATTGTTCTGCCATTTACATTCGCATTTCTGCCTGTTCTACCTTTGAGATAAAAATAGAATACATTATCTGCAACTTTAAGTCTGTTATTACCAGATTCATTCTTTGAAATCTTTTCAAATGCATCATCAACTTCTTTTCTAGTCAGAGTCAATGAATAGATTCTTTCTTCATTGACAATATAATCAATAAAACTTTTCATGATTCATCTCCAAAAAGTATTTTAATGATTATATACTATTGGTCTTCAGTGTCTAGATTGTTCTTTGTAGGGTAAAATCCATACTTGAAAAGAAATCTCTGTTCATATTCCTTCTGTGAAATATTCTTCATTATTTCAAACTTCTTTTCAAAATAGAAATAATCTCTAAAGGCATTGAAAATTATAGTAGTGAAATAAGCAAAAGGATTCTTGTTGGCTATGTTGAACTTGTCTATTTTCAATAAGCATTTGAGATAACCTGAATCTATCATTTCATCATAACATGACATATCATTGTTCTGTCTTGTCAATTCATAAATCTTTCTTGTAAAAAGTGGAGTCATGGCTATCTTCTTTGCAAGAATATAGAACATATTATGAAGATTCTTACTGACAACTCCCTTTATATGGTAGTTCTCAATCTCTTTCATCAAATCCTTGTTATTCAGATAGTTTTTCTTTTCTTTAGCCATTTAATCAATATCTTTTCTTCAATATCTTTTTATAAAGATTGTCTATAAATTTCTGTTTTTCTTCCAGTGTATCTCCGCTCTTATTTTCCATTCTCCATAGTTCTAAATAAGTATTGCTTGATTCTTTTCTATAGATATGAAATTGCTCAGGTGTCAATTTCTTAATCCAATTAGCAAATTCTTGTGTAGTCATATTACAATGTAACAAGAACAATTCTGCATGAATAGGAAGTTCCTTGTCAAGCATCATTCTATGAACTATATCCCATCTTTTTTTAGATTCTATATCGGAATAAGGTTCTCCCCAACATTTCAACGAATGTAAAAAACCTTCCTTTGTTTCCAAACCATTGAATGACATAATATAACAATCCTTTCTTTATTGATTCTTATATTATAACATATTAATTTTTTTCTTTATCTAAGATGAGGAAAAGAAATTTTCAGAACAATCATCAGTAAAAAAATCTGTTTTAACATTATTTAAATGCCCAATATTAAATTTTTTATCATCTTCAATATATTTTACTTCATCTTTAATCAAAGTTTCACTATGCTTATCTGATTGCTTTAAATCAGTATCTTTTTTCTCAAAATTGCTTATAAAATCTCTCATATTCTGATGGATATTCTCATCTTTTTCTGTTTCTTCCTTTATATTCTCTTCAATAGCATTATCATCAATCATCTTTCTTCTTGCAATAATCCAATCTTTATATTTATTGAAATATTTCAGGCATTCAGTCTTTACAATATTGTTAAATTCAGAAGTTGAAAGATTCCTATCAGTATAGAAACCGTCATATACTCTATAAACCTGTAAACCTCTGTCAATCATATTCTTCTTTACACCGATATAATTGCATGTTTCATGGAAGAAAATCTCACTACCCCATAATCTTCCACCAAGTTTTTCTTTGAGATTTCTGTAGAACCATCTGAAAGAATCCCTTATACCATTATAATTTGATTCATATAAATGCTTGAAAATATTGTTTTCCTTGTCTTTACTATAACACAAGGAACTTTCAGCTTTCTGTAATGACGGTGAAAAATAGCAAATCATACATAATGTCTTTACTGCATTCCTAGTTTCAAAATCCAATTTAAAACCACAGATGTATTCATACATATCTATAGTATCATCAAGCCATTCACCAGTGTTAAGAAGATATGTATTCCTGAAGATGGAACCATTGACATCATTGGAATAATAACCACCAAACAAATCATCAAGCATTGATTTTCTGTTTTCACTCTCAATACAACAGAAATTGCTTGTTCCTCTTATAGAAATTTTCTTTATATTATTATTTTTCGCTCTTGGAAGATTAAAAATGAACTTTTCCACATTGTTATGATTCTTTTCCAAAGAATTATAATTTTCCATAATAAGATGATATTCATCGAAAGGTTCATAGTTCTGTCTTAGTCCTAGAATTGCAGTATCATCATCAAGATTGATATTGGTATGTTCCTTTACATAAAGCTTGTTTCTGTATTTCTCTAAACTGTTAAGTTTCTTTTCTTCAATTATCTTATCCAATTCCAATAATTTTTTATTGATACCATAATCAGAAATTCTTATAGCTTTTTTCCTGATTCCATTTTTCTTCATTATGCTTTCTATGACTTGTGAAACATTACTGTTCCAATAGTATGTTCTGCATTTGTTATCACTATGATTGCTACTACCAAAATGGTAATATTCATTCTTCACTTTTATAAGTCCTATATCAATACATTTCTTTAAAATAAATGATACTTGTACAATAGAACCAATATTCTTAACAAAATAAGGATTTGTAGTTGAGATATAAAAACTTATTGCATTTTTCCAATTTTTGAAACTGAAATAACTGATGATATAGGAAATTGATTCTATAATATCTTTCCATTTTTTACCTAATTTCTTTATAATTTCTTGTTCTGTAGGTATATGACTTCCAAATATTTCTTCTATTGTAGGAGGTAATAACTTCTTTCTAATCTGTTTTCTTAAAAGTGAAATATCGTTAAGCTGTTCAAAATATTCTTTTTTTGTTCTGACTATATTTTCTTTCTTATCTAATATCCAAGATGATATAAATAAAATATTCAAATTCAAAATATCATGTTTCATTCTTTTCACCATAAACTTAAATTATTTACTTTTTAATAATAACAAAAAAGTTATAAAGTTGCTATATTGTTTAACAACTTTATAACTTCTTTTTTAAAAAAGTTTATGGTGTATTAATTATATACTATTTTATAAATTATTTAAAGAAATAATTTATATAAATTATAAAAATATAATATATAAAAAATATATTTTTAAAAAAGTCATATAAGATATATATATTATCATTATATTAAGGATTAAGTCTTGTCACCCTTTTTACTACTAAATTTTATATATGATTTCACTTATGAAATATATATAATAAAAATAAAATTTTTGTTACTAAAAATGTAAAATTTTATATATAATATAAACATGATGGAAAAACTGACAATAACAAAACTGAATGAAACATACTGTAGACTTGAATGTGACGATTATATCAAAGTCATGATTCAGAAGTATTTCTGTTTCAGACCAAACAACTATCAGTTCATGTCTACTTACAGAATGGGTAAATGGGATGGATATGTTAGACTTTATGACATACATAGAAACTTATTTCCAACAGGTTTACTTTTCAAGCTTGTAAAACTATGTAATGATACAGATATTTCTATTGAATGGAAAAACTTCATCTCAACAAACAACATAGATGTTGACTATAATTTTGTCACTGACTACTCAAAGAATGTTCTGAAACTGAATTTTCCTGTAAGGGATTATCAGATAGATGGAGTTTTGAAAGGATTGAAGGAGAAACATTGTATTCTCTTATCTCCAACAGGAACAGGTAAATCTCTAATCATCTACATTCTTACAAGACTTATACTGAAATATAACAAGCATTTCAGAATACTTATTGTTGTTCCTACTCTTTCCCTTATTGACCAGATGGTAGGAGATTTCTGTGACTATGCCTTTGATACAGGATTGGATTTCAATCTTCTATGTCAGAAAATCTATAGTGGACATACAAAGGATATTTCTAAACAGATAGTTGTTTCAACATATCAGTCATTACAGAATATGAAGTCAGATTATTTTAAGCAGTTTGATTCTATTCTTGTTGATGAATGCCACACAGGTTCTTTAAAAGGTAATTCAAACAATAAGATAGTATTGAACTGCATAAATGCAGTCTATAAGATTGGATTCAGTGGAACAGTTCAAGACAATATAGAAAATATCTATTCATTATATTCTGCATTTGGTCAGATTTACAAACTTACAAACACCTCAAATGAAATAAAGAGAGGTAATCTTTCAGAGATAAAGATTGTTCAGTATTTCTTACATTATTCTGATAAGGATTCAAAAGAGTTTTTCAATAGGATTAATGAATCAAGACTTTTTGGAGATAATATTACAGCCACTTATCAGACAGAAATAGAATGGCTGAATGAGAAGAACTACAAAAGAAACTTCATTTTATCAATCTGTAAAAAGTTGAATAATAATGCTCTGATTCTTTTCAAGAGAAATGAGCAGTTTGGAATAAAGATGTTTGAAAAACTTAAAACAAATCTTCCAAATAAGAAAGTTTATTATGTAGTAGGAGAAACAGATAAGGATATAAGGAATGAAGTTAGAAGTATCTGTGAAAAGAATGATAACTGTATAATAGTTGCTAATTATAGAGTATTTTCTACAGGTATTAATATAAAGAATCTTCATTATGTTATTTTTGGTGAATCAGTCAAATCAAAGATAACTACTTTACAGTCTATTGGTAGAAGTCTAAGATTATCTTCTAATAAGGAATGTGCGTATATAATAGATATAGCTGACTATTTGGAAGATTCAGAAGGAAATACCAACATGACTTTCAAACATGCTTTTGACAGAAGAGACATTTATGAGAAAGAAAATTTCAAGATTACAACAAAAGATATCAACTGCAAAGACTATATTGAACAAGTCTGAAAGATTCTATAAGAACAAGCCTAAACTTTCAAATGACAGTCACTATTTGCAAGGGATTTACAAACCGATAAATCCTGACAAATATACAGGCAGAATGGATAATATTGTTTATAGAAGTGGTCTTGAACTCAAATGGTTCAGATTTTTTGATTTGAATCCATATATCATCAACTGGGCTTGTGAAGAATTTGTAGTAGGTTATATAAATCCATTGGATAATGAACAGCATAAATATTTCATTGATGTTTTCATTAGATATAGAACAAAAAACAATGAAGTGAAAGAAGCCTTGATAGAGATAAAACCATTCACTCAGACAAGACCACCAGAACGTAAGAAAAGGCTGACAAAAAGTTACAGATATGCAGTGAAACAGTATATAGTAAATGAGGCAAAATGGAACTATGCTTCTAAAGTTGCTGAGAAACATAACATTGATTTCAAGATACTGACAGAAACGGGCTTTGTGAAATGGAACAGAACTTATTGACTTTTGACCACTATCTGTGGATTTGTATATCAAGTATTGTAATCTTGCTGATTACAGCATTCAAGACAGGAATTACAGC
>Ga0265300_10001445_pt1 | contig 22225 bp, 16 predicted proteins | sample AusTroGonzalo_MG_FD_193482 | JGI IMG/M metagenome (GOLD analysis project Ga0265300, IMG submission 193482) | Bovine rumen microbial communities from tropical cattle in Woodstock, Queensland, Australia - Gonzalo_03 | ecosystem: Host-associated > Mammals > Digestive system > Stomach > Rumen ...
CCGTAATCACTTCCGCTCCCGAAGAACCGGCAGCGCCCGCAGTTGAGCCCGCCTCATCTGCAAACATCGCTTCCACCGTTCCCTGTAAGCGCAGCTGGTGGTATGTGAGTCCTGCCATGACGGCATTGCTCTTTGCCTTCTTCTGGATTGTCCTGCTGATTGGCTATTTCTTGGGAAGCAACAACTGGGGTTATCTGGAAAATGTCTTCAACAGACCTGCCCCTGAACCTGTTGTTCAGACAGATACTGTCTTCATCACGAAACAGGTCAAGCCCGATTCCGTCTATATCAAAGGACTGGAGGATTCGCTCCGTAATGTCATCTCGCAGGAAAGCAAGATCAAGAAGGAGCTGCCCAAGCCGCAGGTCCAGCAGCCTGTCAAGACAGAGCCGAAGCCCGTTGCCGCAGCGAAGAAAACGCCTGTTGCCTTCGAGATTGTCGGTTACAAGGGAACCCGCACCATCCAGTGGGGTGACTACCTGCTGAAGATTGTCCGTCAGGAATACGGAACGGATGACGCACTGAGGTATGTGATATCCTACAACAACTTCACAAACCCCGATAATCTGCCTGTCGGAACAGAGATCAAACTGCCCAAATTAAAACAAAAATAACATAACTATTATCTTATAGATAATCATTTAACAGAATTAAACAATAGTGTAACCTTTTTTTGTATTTTGCGTGTTGTAAATATCTTTGAAAAGTAGTAATTTTGCGCTCAAAAAGATAAAAAATACAACATAAAAATGGCAGAATCAATAGATATTCGTGAACTGAATGAACGAATAGAGAAACAGAGTGGGTTCGTAACCAATTTGGTTACAGGAATGAACCAGGTGATTGTTGGACAGAAGCATCTTATTGAATCACTGTTGATAGGTTTGCTTAGTGATGGTCATGTGCTGCTGGAAGGTGTCCCCGGTTTGGCTAAGACAAAGGCCATAAAGACCTTGTCTCAGTTGGTGGACGCAAAGTTCAGCAGAATACAGTTTACTCCCGACCTTCTTCCTGCTGACGTTATAGGTACAATGATCTATAGCCAGAAGGACGAGAAGTTCATGGTGGAGAAAGGTCCTGTCTTTGCCAACTTCGTTTTGGCGGATGAAATCAACCGTGCTCCGGCAAAGGTACAGAGTGCCTTGCTGGAAGCCATGCAGGAGCGTCAGGTTACCATCGGCAAGACAACCTTCGAACTGCCCAAGCCTTTCCTGGTACTGGCTACCCAGAACCCAATAGAGCAGGAAGGTACCTATCCTCTGCCCGAGGCTCAGGTGGACCGTTTCATGCTGAAGGTTATTATCGACTATCCCAAACTGGAGGAGGAAAAACAGATTATCCGTCAGCAGATTTCCGGTGCTGACGATAATGTGCGTCCCGTTGTATCGACAGAGGACATCACCAAGGCCCGCGAAGTGGTTCGTCAGGTTTACCTCGACGAGAAGATTGAGCAGTACATCGCTGACATCGTATTCGCTACACGTTATCCCGAGAAATACGCCTTGAAGGAAATCAAGGATTACATCGAGTTCGGTGCTTCACCCCGTGCAAGTATCAACCTTGCCCTTGCTTCTAAGGCAAATGCCTTCATCAAGCACCGCGGATATGTAATTCCCGAGGATGTCCGTGCCGTTGCCTACGACGTGCTGCGTCATCGTATCGGTCTTACATACGAGGCTGAGGCCAACAATGTCACCAGCGAGGAGATTATCAGCAAGATTATCAACAAGGTCGAAGTTCCCTAATTCCTATTATCGGTGGATACATCTGATATCTTAAAGAAGGTCAGGCAGATAGAAATCAAGACAAAGGGCTTGAGCAATAATATCTTTGCCGGCGAGTACCACTCTGCGTTCAAGGGGCGTGGTATGGCCTTCAGCGAAGTGCGTGAATACCAGTACGGCGATGATATTAGGGACATCGAGTGGAATGTCACGGCGCGTTTCAACAAACCCTATGTGAAGGTTTTCGAGGAAGAGCGTGAGTTGACGGTGATGTTGCTTATCGACGTCAGCGGCAGTCTTGACTTCGGTACACAGAAACAGACCAAGCGCGAAATGGTAACGGAGATAGCTGCGACGCTGGCTTTCTCTGCTATCCAGAATAACGACAAGATAGGCGTAATCTTCTTTTCTGACAAGGTGGAGAAGTTCATCCCTCCCAAGAAAGGAAGGAAGCACATACTGTACATCATCCGTGAGTTGCTTGACTTCAAGCCCGAAAGCACGAGGACGGATGTCGGCTTTGCCCTTCAGTATCTGACTCAGGCTATAAAGAGACGTTGCACGGCTTTCCTGATCAGTGACTTTATCGACAGGAACGATTTCTGCCAGTCGCTGTCCATAGCAAACAGGAAGCATGATGTGGTGGCCATTCAGGTATATGACAAACGTGTTGCCGAACTCCCCAATATCGGACTGGTGAAGATGCATGATGCCGAGACAGGCTATGACATGGTCGTGGATACCAGTAGCCGTAAGGTAAGGGATGCCCAGTACAGATGGTGGAGCAACCAGAATCAGAAACTGAAAGATACCTTTAATAGAAGTAATGTTGATTCTGTCAGTATCCGTACCGACCAGGATTATGTAAGTTCTTTGATGACGCTATTCGCGCAAAGAGGTTGAAAAATTGAATGAGGTTTATTATGCGTATAAGAAATATTCTTCTTGGGCTGGCTTTGATGTTGCCGGTGCTGTCTGGAAATGCACAGGTACTTGTGAATGTTAAGGTTGACAGCCTGCAGTTGTTCATCGGCGAGCAGACAACCCTGACGCTTGGCGTAACCTTAGGAGCAAAACAGAAGGTACAGCTTCCTGCGCTGAAGAAAGGCGACCAGATAATCCCCCTCGTTGAGGTACTGAACGTCCAGCGCCCTGACACCAATTATATGGATGAAGGGAAAAGGATGGAGATTATCCAGCGCTATACCATTACAGCGTGGGATTCTTCGTTATACTACCTTCCTCCCTTCGAGGTAACCGTGGACGGCAGGAAGTATGCATCCAAGAGCTTGGCCATGAAGGTCTATACCGTTGACGTGGATACCCTGAACACGGATAAGTTCTATCCCCCCAACGGCATCATGGATGTTCCTTTTGCATGGAGTGACTGGAAGAACGTCGTTTACAGTTCTTTCCTGGTTGTCTTCCTGCTCATTATCTGCGTAATACTGTATTACCATATTGTCATCGGCAAGCCGATCGTCAGGATTATACGCAGGAAGAAGGTGCTGCCTCCCCATAAGGTTGCCATTAATGAGATTGAACGTATCAAGGCCGACCGTAAGTGGGCTACGGAAGACAGCAAGGAGTACTATACGCTGCTTACCGATACGCTGCGTACCTATATCAAGGACAGGTACGGATTCAACGCCTTGGAAATGACCTCGGCCGAGATTATCGAACGTCTGGTTGCCGACAATAACGAAGAGGCTCTGGCTGAACTGCGCGAGATATTCGCAACAGCCGACCTTGTGAAGTTTGCCAAGTATGTCACCCTCATCAACGAGAATGATGCCAATCTGGTGGCTGCACTGGAATACGTTAATCAGACCAAGCAGGAGGTTGACCCCAATGCAAAGCCTGAGCCTGAGATAATAAAGGAAACAGACCAGAAGAGAATGAACCAGGTTGTGGCAGCACGCATCGTCATGGGTGTGCTGATAGTAATCTCTCTATGTTTAACCTGTTGGCTTATATGGCGTACAGTCGACATATTGCTCTAGAATATTGAAATTATGACATTCGCATCTCCCGCATATTTTTTCCTGTTGCTGCTGCTTATACCATACATTATCTGGTATATGCTCCAGCATCTTAGATCTACGCCCTCTATCCGGGTAAGCAGTCTTAACGGATTACATCATGCCCCTAAGACCCTGCGTAATTATCTGCTGCATCTTCCCTTTGTCCTGAGGCTGGCCTGTTTTGTCTTTGCCGTTATTGCCCTGGCAAGGCCTCAGACAACGAATAACTGGAGCACGAAGCATACGGATGGTATCGACATTATGCTCTGTATGGATGTCAGCACCAGTATGCTGGCAGAAGACCTCAAGCCCAACCGTATAGAGGCTGCCAAGGAGGTGGCCATCCAGTTTATCACGGGCAGACCCAATGACAACATCGGCCTGACGCTGTTTGCCGGCGAGGCTTTCACACAATGTCCCATGACCGTTGACCATGCCGTTCTCCTGAACCTGCTGAACGGCATGAGGGTGGATATGGCTCAGAACGGAATGATAGAGGACGGTACTGCCATAGGTATGGGTATTGCCAATGCGCTGACCCGACTGAAGGATAGCAAGGCCAAGAGCAAGGTTATCATCCTGCTGACCGACGGAACGAACACGACCGGTCAGATCAGCCCGAACACGGCAGCGGACATAGCCAAGAGCTTTGGTATCCGCGTCTATACAATCGGTGTCGGAACCAATGGAACGGCAAGGTACCCGATGCCCGTAGCCGGACATATCGAATATATCAACGTGCCCGTCGAGATAGACACCAAGACACTGGCCTCTATCGCCAAGAAGACGGACGGCGAGTTCTACAGGGCTACCAATACACAGAAGCTCTTTGAGGTATATAAGGAGATTGACAAGCTGGAGAAGACAAAGATGAATGTGAAGAAGTACTCCAAGCGATACGAGGCTTTCGGCATTTTCGTTCTTCTGTCTATCCTGTCATTGATATCAGAGGTTGTATTGAGGAATACATATCTGCAAAGAATTCCATAAACGAAGTAGATTATGTTAAGATTTGAACATCCTGATCATTTGTATCTGTTCCTGGTATTGATTCTGTTGATACTGGTACATTATTATTCTGTATACAGAAGAAGACACAAACTGAACAGTTTCGGAGAAAGAGGTCTTGTAAATGACCTGCTGATTGACGTATCAGCATGGAAGCCCGAGGTTAAGTTCTGGTTGTGTATGCTTTCCCTCTCTATGTTCATCATTGCCTATGCCCGTCCTCAGTTCGGAACCAAGATTGACAAGCGCGAGCGTATGGGTATTGAGGCCATTGTGGCTATGGACGTCAGCAACTCCATGTATGCCGAGGATGTAAAGCCCAACCGCTTGGAGAAGGCCAAGATGATGATGAGCAACATGGTTGACGGAATGAAGGACGACAAGGTGGGACTGATTGTTTTTGCAGGTCAGGCCTTCACCCAGATTCCCATAACCAGCGACTATGTCAGTGCCAAGATGTTCCTGGAGACAATATCGCCCTCAATGATTTCCGTTCAGGGAACGGATATAGCAGAGGCCATCCGTCTGGCATGCAAGAGCTTTACACAGCAGGAAGGGGTTGCCAAGGCCATTTTCCTGATTACAGACGGAGAGGACAACGAGGGGGGAGCCATTGATGCGGCAAAGGCTGCCGTGGAAGCTGGCATCAGAGTATATATATTAGGTATTGGCGATCCGATGGGCGCTCCCATTCCCATTCCAGGTACCAACCAGTATATTATTGACGACGAAGGCAACACCGTAGTGTCAAAGCTCAACGAGGATATGTGCCGCGAGATAGCACGGGCAGGCAACGGCTCGTACATCTTTGTCGATAACAGCTCGTCTGCACAGAAGAAACTGTCGGAGCAGCTGGAGAAACTTGCAAAATCAAAGATTGAAAGTCAGATATACAGCGAGTATGACGAACAGTTCCAGGGCTTTCTCATTCTCGGTATTCTGTTCCTGATACTGGAAGTGTTCTTTCTGGAACGTGCCAGTCATCGCAAATTGTTTTCAAATCTTCTTAGAAAAAGGGAATATGTCAAATAGAGTCATAACAATAATATTATGCTTAGCTGCCTGTCTGAGCGTCGTTGCTCAGAACGACAGGGACCACATCAGAAGAGGTAACAGGCTGATGCGGGATACTTTGTTTGCTAAGGCTCAGGTCGAATATCAGAAGGCAATAGAAAAGGATAACACCAATGCTATTGCACATTATAACCTGGCCAATGCGCTTATGTATCAGAACAAGGCAGAGGATGCCTGGAAGGAATATGATACGGCATCCAAGTTCGAGAAGAACAAAATCCGACTGGCCAGGATCTATCATAACATGGGCGTGCTGATGCAGTCGGCAAAGCAATATGACAAGGCTGTTGCCTGTTATCAGAATTCCCTCCGTAACGACCCGACCAACAATCAGACGCGTTACAACTATGCCCTGAGCCTGTATATGGCCAAGCGTACTCCTCCCAGTCAGAATAATCAGGACCAGCAGCAGGACAAGAACGGCAAGGATGAGAAGAAGGAGCAGCAGAAGCAGGAACAGGAGAAACAAGATAAAAAGAATGAGCAAAAGCAAAAAGAAGAGGCAAAGCCCGATATGAGCAAGGAGAATGCAGAGCAGATGCTGAAGGCTGCCATGCAAGACGAGAAATCCACTCAGGAGAAAATGCAGCGTGCCCTTCAGCAGCCACAGAAAAAGCATTTGCAGAAACAATGGTAAACTAAATCAGAACGATGAAAAGACTATACGCAATATTAACCTTATTACTCATCTTCGCAGAATTCCTTTCTGCACAGGTTACACTGAAGATTCAGGCACCTAGCGTTACTGAGGTCGGCAGAAGAATCAGGGTCAGCTATGTAGCTAACACTCAGGATGTGGATGATATTCAGGTGGGGGACTTCCCTGGTTTCAATGTCCTGTACGGACCAAGCACCAGCAGCTCCACCAGCTTCTCGATGATTAACGGAAAGACCACCCAGAGCAGTTCCATGACTTTCACCTATATGCTGGTTGCCAAGGAAGAAGGCAAGTTCACACTTCCTGCCGCTACCATTAAAGTCGACGGCAAATCCTACAAGAGCGGCTCTGCTGTCATAGAGGTACTGCCTTCAAGCGGAAACAATCAGGGTAACAGCCAGCAGTCACAGTCGGGACGACAGCAGAATAACAGTTCATCGCGCCAGCGAGGTCAGGTAAGTGCTTCCGACATTGGGAGCAACGAGCTTTACATGACCGTAACGGCAAGCAAGAAGAAGATATACGAACAGGAGGCTGTCCTCCTTACCTATAAGCTATACACGCTTGTTACCATTCAGCAGATAGCAGGCGAGATGCCGCAGTTGGACGGCTTCCATGTTCAGGAAGTCGAATCAAAGGCACAGATGTCCCTGAAGTACGAACGTGTCAATGGCAGAACCTACGGTACGGCTGTATGGCGCCAGTATGTGCTATATCCCCAGAAGACGGGTAAGCTGAAGGTGCCCAGTATTACCTTTGACTCCCAGATTGAGATTCAGAACACCAGCATGGATCCCTTTGATGTCTTCTTTGGCGGCGGTTCACTCTCGCAGTTAGTCAAGAAGAGCATCAACACCCCTGCCATTGAAATCGAGGTCCTGCCTCTGCCTACACCCAAGCCTGCCAATTTTGCCGGTGCCGTAGGTAAATACACAATATCCGGACAGCTGACACCTGAGCAGGTGAATGCCAATGATGCAGCAACCCTGCGTCTTATCGTAAGCGGTCAGGGTAACATGAAGTTGATGAAGTCACCTAAGGTAAACTTCCCGCAGGACTTCGAGATCTATGACCCCAAGGTTTCCGACAAGACTACAAACACCTCGCAGGGTGCCAAGGGCAATGTTGTCTATGATTATGTAGTCGTTCCCCGTCATGGCGGTAAGTTCACCATTGCACCGGTTGAATTCTGCTATTTCGATCCTGAAGCTCAATCCTATAAGACACTGAAGACAGATTCCTTCTCCATTGCCGTTGCCAAGTCAAAGACCACAGGTTCTTCCAATTATCACGAGCAGGAGGACCTGAAGATCCTGAACAACGATATCAGGTTCATCAAGTTAGGTGATGTAGATGCCGATGCATCGGACAAGCTGTTCTTCGGCAGTAAGTCTTACTGGATGTATTACATTGTTTCGACAGGCGTATTCGTACTGCTGCTGATTCTCTTTAACAGACAGATAAAGAAGAGCAGGGATATATCCGGCATGCGTGTACAGAAGGCAAGCAAGGCTGCCACTAAGCGTCTGAAGACAGCAGCCAGGCTGATGAAGCAGCACCAGAGTGAAGCCTTCTATGACGAGGTTATGAAAGCGCTACTGGGTTATGCCGGAGATAAGCTGAATATTCAGAATTCAGACCTGAACAAGGAAAACGTAAGCGCTTCCCTGCAGTCAGTCGGTGTGCAGCAGAACCTTGTTGACGCGTATATGAACCTTATCAGCGAATGTGAGTTCGCCCGCTATGCTCCCGGTGACCCTGACGCTACGATGGAGAAAATCTATTCGTCAGCCTCTGATGTCATTAATGAACTGGATGCAGCAATAAAGAAGAATAACAAACAAGATTCTAATATGAAGCAGTTTATCATCCTGTTGTTCTGTGTGTTCTCTTTGGCATTGAATACCTATGCTGCAGAGCCCAGCCTGAAGGAACAGGCCGATTCGGCTTATTCGCATGAGCAATATGATAAAGCGATAAAACTATACGAGAAGCTTGCCCGGAAGACTTCCGACTATAAGGTTTACTATAATCTGGGATGCGCCTATTACAGAATCGACAATATGGCCAAGAGTGTTCTGTGGCTGGAACGTGCATCCCGTCTGAATCCAAGCGACGAGGATGTTCAGTTCAACCTGACATTGGTGCGGAACAAGACAATAGACAGGATTACTCCCAAGCACGAGATGATTATTGTTTCGGCTTTCAAGAATGTGGTGAATATGATGAGCATCGGGAAATGGAGCATCGTAAACATTTCCCTGTTCATTCTCACCTTTGTCTTTGTTTCCCTGTTCTTCTTCTCGAACGTTCTTTCGCTGAGGAAGGTCGGCCTGTTCATGTCGGCCCTCTGCATTGTCTTATGCATTCTGGGCAATATCTGTGCATACCAACAGCGTTCCATGGCATTGAATCATGTCAACGGCATCGTTATGGCTCCTGCCGTTACTGTCAAGAGTACACCCACAGAGAGCGGCAGCGACTTGTTTGTGATTCATGAAGGAACCCGCGTCGAAATCAGGGATTCCAGCATGAAAGACTGGCTCGAAATACAGATTGCCGATGGCAAGATAGGCTGGATACCTAAGAATTCACTTGAACTAATATAAAACGGTTATGAGTATCATTGACCAATTGATTTCCTTCGACAGATCCCTTTTCCTGTTCTTAAACGGAAGTGATTCTGCATTCCTGGACGGCTTGTTCCTGTCAATAACAAAGGTCTCCACATGGATTCCGCTGTTCCTGTGCATGCTATATGTTGTTATCAAGAACAACAATGCACGTCGTTGTCTGATTTTAATTGGTTTGACCGTCCTTCTGGTCGTTGCTTCGGATCAGTTCTCGAGTGGTCTTTGCAAACCGTTCTTTCACAGGCTCAGACCTTCACATAATCCGGCTATGGTCGGTATAGTTGATCTGGTGAACGGTTATAGAAGCGGTCTGTACAGTTTTATCTCGGGTCATGCCACGAACACCTTTGCCATTGCCGTTTACTTTTCCCTGATTTTCAAGAACAGAAGGACTGCATTCATTCTGTTCTCATGGGCCTTGCTTTCTTCTTACAGCAGAATCTACCTGGGACTTCATTACCCTGCTGATATATTTGCCGGTGCCGTATCCGGCACGCTGATAGGCACGGCATTCTATTATATTTATCAGTTCCTGATACAGCGATTCTCCGTTTGCAAGAGCAACTGCTCTTCTTTGTTTACTTCATCCGGTTATCTGAAGAAGGACTTCCGTGTATTGCATATTGTCTTTCCGGCAACTCTTCTCTATATCGTTTTTGCCGGTTTGGTTTTCGCATATCTGCATTAATATAATAATGTATATAATTTGAGGGTTTTCTTGTCCATCATATCTGTTGCCCTTCTATTCATCGGTTGTAGAAGTAACGAATCCCAGGAACTCAATTCTTCGGATTACTACAATACTATATCATACGAGACTAGATATTCCGACATTGATTCATCCTATATTGCTGCCAGGAAGGCATATACATCAGCCGGAAGTTTTGAAGAGGGCAGGAGTGAGGCCCTTAATAACCTGGCGTATGTCTATTACCAGCAGATGAAGTATGACCATTCCATCCGTTTGCTCAGGAAGGTCCTGAAACAGTCACGTAACCAGATAGAACTCCTCTGTTCTGATGTTATGATGATGAAGGTGATGCAGCGTATCGGAAACGGATATGAATTCTTCAAGTGCAGAAACAGAGCCCTGAACAGGCTGGCCAGAATAAACGAAAGCCTGAACGACCTTACCGAACACCAGTTGCGTAGGGTCTATTATGCCAATACAGAATTGCATATCGTCTCCTCGACCTATTATTATTATCTGGGACAGGATTCCCTGGCGAATGAAGAGATAAATGCCATTTCGGATTACATCAAGTTGGACAAGGATACCACGCAATATCTCTATTACCATTACATGCTGGGTAGCGGAGGTCTGCTTAAAGGTAACAGGACAGACGTCACATTGCAGGAATTCGACCATCTGCTGCTAACCTATTCTTTTTCCAAAAGGAAGAAGATTACCTACTTCGAGGCCAACTCCCTGCAGTCTTTTGCGGAGATGTTCATAGACTCCTTTAAGGTCAATACCATCAGGCAATACAGAATCGATGCTTACAATTACATCAGGAACCAAGTCTTGAACGATAGCATAAACGGATCGGAAGACACTCTTAGCGCATTGCCTCTGGCTTTGGCAACCAAATCGTTAAAGTTGTTCGGACAATACAAGGATCTGTTCCAGACAGCCTGTCTATACAGGACTCTTGGCGATATTTACTTCTCTGAGGGAAGTTATCAGAAGGCCCACAGGAACTATACCACCGCCTTGTCTCTGGTTCATAGTCAGAAGAAGCGTTCCAGTAAGACTATCATTGCATGGATGGCCGGTATCCATGAACGCCTGAGTCTTTCGTACAGTTCCATCGGCAACAAGGAACAGTCCGATTATCACAGGAACATCTATCTGGACCTGCTGGATTATTCCAGGCAGAACAAAGAGCTGGATATAAGAAAGGACAATCTCTCCAAGGAAGTAAACGACGTTCATGTGGGTATCGGTTTGCTCATCCTGTTGATAACCATAATTATCGTGTTGGTTGTCATGGATATATACAGGATAAAGAATCATATTTCCTCGCAATATGCCAGTCTTTCGAATATCAGGGATTCTGAAAGCTATGCCGCAACCAGACAACAGATAGCTCAATTCATTGAAACACAGGAGAACGGTATAGAATCATTGACAGACCAAGGTAACATCAGTAAGTTGCATATCGAGGAGTACCAGAACGGCAACATCATACGACGGGCCAAGGTTTCCTTGGTTTATGCTATTGTTCCTTATCTGAACAGGATTCTTGCAGAGACCAACAGGATGAAGGCTGAGGCTAGGGCCAGTCAGGAACGGCTGTCGTATATCCATGAGCTTATAGCAGAGATTACACGCATCAACAATGTCCTTACGGAATGGATTAAGATGCAGAAGGGTATGCTCAACCTTCATGTCTCAACATTCTCCCTCAGCAGTATCCTGGATATTCTGAGACTAAACAGGACCACATTCGAAAAGAAAGACATAACCCTTGTCGTTCCTGAAACAGAACTGAAGGTAAAGGCAGACGAGGCGCTTACCCTCTTTATGGTAAATACCCTTGCCGACAATGCACGTAAATTCACCAATCCGGGCGGTAAGATAGAAATCACACTCCAACCGACCGATGACTATGTCGAAATAGGAATCAATGATACGGGTGTCGGTTTAAGTGAAGAAGATGTGGAAACCCTGAATAACAGCAATGTCTATGATTCTTCCCATTTGGGTATCTCCAATGACAATAAAGGCTTTGGCTTTGGAATCATGAACTGCAAGGGTATCATCAATAAATACAAGAAACTTTCGTCGAAGTTTGCTGTCTGCGACTTCGGGGTTGAGAGTACGCCTGGAAAAGGGAGCCGGTTCTGGTTCCGGTTGCCTCGTGTAATGTGCTTGTTCCTGTCCTTCATTCTTTCTGTGGGTGTATCTGCCAAGGAGGATTTCGATTCGCTCTACGACTCCACTTATACAGCTAACATTGAGGGCAGGTACGAAGATGCCTTGCAATATGCGGAAAGGGCATTGAAAGTTTCTGGAATGCCATTTGATACCATCAAGGTCGTTCAGTTAAGAAACGAGATGGCTATTGCCTCACAGGCTCTTAAGCGGTGGGATGATTACAGGTTTAACAACAGCGAATGTGTTCGCCTGCACTGGCTCTATTCGCAGGATACATCGCTTGCCTCATACTGCAGGCAGATGGAGGAAGCCAAGTATGACAGTTCGGTTCTGTTTGTCTTGCTGGCCTTGTCGGGTATTATCGTTCTTTTCCTGATCTATATGGTTTTCCTGAAAGACAGAATCAGGAACAAGAAAAGGATTGTATCTTTAAGCAATGATTTTGCGCTTACGTTAGAGAAAATCATCTCCCACGTGAGGGAACTTGAAAATACGGCTTCCTCGTCCGATACTGATATTGTCAGACAGAACACAGAATTTATTCAGAATCTGACCGACGAACGCAACAGACTTTCCGCCTGTGTCGGGGATGATTCCTATCTGGCGGGCCTTGTTCAGGATTTCTATGCTGACATTATCGATAGCCTGAACCGCATTAACGAGTTGCAGCATACGATCTCTGCTCTTACAGAACAGAATTACAAGGCAAGCTTCGAGGAAGACAGGCTATATGTGATGAACCAGGTACTTGACAACTCGCTGAGTACTATCAAGCACGAGACGATGTATTACCCTGCACGTATCGACCAGATGGCTCAGGGCCTGTCGGAGAATACGGAGAATGTACAGGCTATCGGAGAACTGAACAATCTGGTTCACTATTACAAGGAGTTGTATCTGCTTCTGTACGAGCAGGCCAACCGTCAGCTGTTGCAGTCGAACTTCCATAGCCGGACAGTCACCTGTCAGGAAATTGCCGACTATGCAAGAAAGAAAACAGAGGCTTTGCAGGTCAAGGAGCACAAGGATGTTAAGTTTACATCTTCCGTTCCTGACAGAAGTGTATGTTGCGACAGGAACCTCCTGAAGATTCTTGTTGACAACATTATTGCCTCAAACAGTAACGGTATGCATCAGCTAAGCGTTACGTTCCGGCCTGACAACAATATTATGAATGTGTACTTCACGTTCAACGGTATACATAAGGAGGAAGAGGAACTGTCCAATCTGTTCTCTCCCTCCAAGGACAACTTCCCTTATTATATCGTGCGTCAGATTATCCGTGAACACGATGCCAGATACGGACATCCCGGTTTGCGTCTGGATGCATCGCAGACAGAAGGCGGATTTACAATACATTTCTCATTAATGGGCAAATAAAACTAATACGAGACATATATGGACAAATTCAAAGTAATCATCGTAGAAGATGTAAAATTAGAGCTGAAGGGAACGGAAGAGATATTCCGACACGATATTCCTGAAGCAGAAATCATTGGGACAGCCCAGAACGAAAGCGAGTTCTGGAAGTTGATGCGAGGCGAAGCTCCTGACCTTGTCTTGCTGGATCTGGGCTTAGGTGGCAGCACAACTGTAGGTGTCGATATCTGCCGTCAGTTAAAGGCCAGATATTCTCAGGTCAAGGTGCTTGTCTTCACTGGCGAGGTGCTGAACGAGAAACTGTGGGTGGAAGTCCTGAATGCCGGTGCCGACGGAATTATCCTGAAGACAGGTAATCTCCTGGAGCGTGACGATGTCCAGCTTGTTATGCACGGCCGTAAGCTTGTCTTCAACGAGCCTTTCCTTGAGAAGGTAATTGACAGGTTCAAGCGTATGGTAAATGGTGAGTCTGCCACATCGGACGCCATGATTGATTACGAGATAGACGAGTACGACGAACGTTTCCTGCGCCATCTCGCACTCGGTTATACCAAGGATATGATTGCCAACTTGCGTCAGATGCCTTTTGGAACGAAGAGTCTCGAGAAGCGTCAGGCCGACCTTATCAACCGTCTTTTCGCTCCCAATGAACGTACAGGCGTTAATGCCGTTCATCTTGCTGTCAGAGCTATTCAGTTACATATTATAGATCCTGAGCACTTGGTTGCCGACGATGAATAAGAAAGGTTTTCTGTCATATCTGATACTGCTGCTGATTGTTGTAGCCGTAATGTTGCCGATTATATCATGGATGTTGTCGGCCATGGGCTTCGACTGCAAGTCGCTCCTCAGCGAAGAAGGGTGGAGGTGGATATTCCATAACATCCCCATTGCCTGTGCCAACAAGTGGAACGTGCTGTGTGTCAGTTCCGTTATTGGCGTGGGTAGCATCATCCGTTGCGGTATTCTTGACAGAAAGACCAAGAAAGACATCAATGCCCTGTATATTGTCTCCTTCGTATTAGTTTTATTGGTTGCCGTACTTTTTGTCAGTGCCTTGCATCCCCATAGTCCACTTCTCAGTGTTACGGGCGAGTTACGGAACAGTCCCTTTATTCAAGGACTGCCCACCGTCTTCATCTGGTGTGTGATATTCCTGTCAATCCTGTACGCTGTGCTGACTCAGCGTATAAAGACGATCGAAGACTTCTCAGACCTGTTCACTCATGGCATCGGAAGATTCTCTTCTGTTATTGTCATTGCAATGTTGTTATCCTTTATTGTACGCTGTATTGCATACATATTTAATATAATTCCCTGATGCTGTTAGACGATTTAAACCAAAGCCAGAGAGATGCCGTTCTCTGTTGTGATTGTCCTTCTCTTGTAATTGCCGGAGCCGGTTCTGGTAAGACGCGTGTCATTACCTATAAGATAGCTTATCTGCTGGAACAGGGTTATGAGCCTTGGAGCATCCTTGCGCTGACCTTTACCAACAAGGCTGCCCGTGAGATGAAGGAGCGTATCGGAAAACTTGTCAGCGAAGAGCAGGCACGCATGCTTTGGGCAGGAACTTTCCACAGCATCTTTGGCAAGATACTTCGCTATGAGTCGGACCGTATAGGCTTTACTTCTGATTTCACCATCTATGACACCACAGACAGTAAGAGCCTCATCAAGACAATCATAAAGGATAAGGAACTGGACGACAAGAAATACAAGCCCAGTGCCGTTTTGTCTCATATCAGCAATGCCAAGAATTCACTTATCCTTCCTTCGGCATACCGAAACTCTAATCGTCTTCTCGAACGCGACAGAGCTCAGCAGATGCCCGAGGTATGCTCCATCTATGAAGAATATATGCAACGTTGTCGCAAGAGTAACGCGATGGACTTTGATGACATGCTGGTCTATACCTGGATGTTGTTCAAGAATAATCCGGATGTGGCACAGAAATATCAGGATAAGTTCCAGTATATCCTGGTTGACGAGTACCAGGATACCAACTTCGCCCAGCACCAGATAGTCTTGCTTCTTACCAATACCCAACAGCATGTCTGTGTGGTTGGCGATGATGCGCAGAGTATCTACAGCTTCCGTGGAGCAAAGATTGATAACATACTCAACTTCCAGAAGTTATACAATGGAGTTAAACTGTTTAAGTTGGAGCAGAACTACCGTTCAACACAGACCATCGTCAGTGCTGCCAACAGTCTTATCCAGCATAATGTCCAGCAGATTCGCAAGGATGTCTTCAGCAAGGGTAATATAGGTGAACCCATTGAAGTGTGCAAGGCATACAGCGATGTGGATGAAGCAAACATTGTCGTCAGGAAGATTCGTCATCTTGTCAACAATAAGAACCTCAGATACCAGGAGATTGCTGTACTCTACAGAACCAACGCCCAGAGCCGTAGTTTGGAAGATGCCTTAAGGAAACTGAGTGTTCCCTACAGGATATATGGCGGCACCTCTTTCTATCAGCGCAAGGAGATTAAGGATGTCATTGCTTACTTTCGCGTGATTGTCAATCCTTATGACGAGGAAGCATTGAAGCGAATCATCAACTATCCTAACCGGAAAATAGGTGATACAACCGTCAATAAGGTTATGCTGGCAGCTGCCGCTCATAATCTTTCGCCATGGGAAATCCTGAATCATCCGGATTTGGTTGATGTGAACAATCCCACCAAGGAGAGGCTGAAGGCTTTTGCTGATATGATTCTTTCTCTTCGCGAGATTACACTTACGCAGGATGCACATACAGCAGGTCTTGCCGTGATTAAGGAAAGTGGCATTCATGCTGATATATTCCGCGGTACTGATCCTGAGGATATTTCCCGTCAGGAGAACTTGCAGGAAATGATGGACGGTATGGCAACCTTCGTTCAGGAGCGTGTTGAGACGGGTGGGGGATATATGCTTACCCATTACCTGTCCGAAGTCAGCCTGCTTACCGATATGGATGAGGATGATACCGAGGGAGATAATAAGGTAACGCTGATGACCGTTCATGCTGCCAAGGGTTTGGAGTTCGAAGCTGTCTTTGTTGTGGGACTTGAGGAAGAGTTGTTCCCCAGTCAGATGTCTATGGAAAGCCCCCGTCAGATAGAGGAAGAGAGACGCCTCTTCTATGTGGCAATGACCCGTGCCAAGCAATACCTGTTCCTTACCTATGCCAGAAGGCGTATGAAGTACGGAGTTACGTCAGATTGCGATCCCAGCCGTTTCCTGAAGGATATAGACAAACGCTTCCTGAAGTCAGACAAGCCTGAGATGCCCTCGTTCAAGGATATTGTATCCCGTCCGACCTTCATTCCACAGCGTCCTCGTACTGTCGCTCCGCAGACACCTCCTTCCAATTTCATCAAGGTCAGGGAGCCCGTCTCTGCACCTCAGCCATCCGTAGCCGCACCGGCTTCCGTTAACGGATTAACGGTTGGTTCCATCATTGTTCACGAACGATTTGGTGAAGGAGTGGTAGAGAAACTCGAAGGAAGCGAACTGGATGCAAAGGCAAGTGTAAGGTTCCAGAATGTAGGAACCAAACAATTGCTGTTGCGTTTTGCTAAGTTTACTGTTAAGCGTTAGCCTATTTTCTTCATCCAACTGTCACCGCGTAGTCGGATAAGGAAGATAATACCCCTGAAGCAAAGTTCTATTGCCATAGCTATCCAAACGCCCTGCAATCCCATCGATACTGACAGGAATAGAGCCAGGGATATACGTACCATCCAGATGCTTCCCAGATTCATGGTACAGGGAATCATGGTATCGCCAGCTCCTACGAATACGCCGTATGCTACGATGCTGGCAGCGAACATAGGTTCTGCAAAGGCCTCAATGCGTAGCACCTGAGTTGTCAGTTGCTGAACGGCAAGGTCCGGCGTCATCAGCGTCATCAGAGACGGAGCTGTGATATACATCACCACACCAAGAACCGTCATAACGGCAACACCCATTCCGACGGTTATATTTCCGAAGCTACGAGCCAGTCTTCTGCGTTTGGCTCCCAGACTTTGTCCCACAAGTGTTGTGGCAGCCTCGGCTATACCATATCCAGGCATATAACAGAGTGATTCCACAATGATACCGAATGTGTTGGCGGCTATGGCAACGGTGCCCAACGGAGCAACAATAAGCGTGCTGGTGATCTGTGCTCCACAGAAGATGATGTGCTGTACGGCTATCGGCATGGAGATCTTGGCAGCTTTTTGCAATGTAACCAGTTGGGGCTTAAAGCTTCCTTTGTCCTGCAGAAGATTAAGATCCTTGCTGGCTATGGTTGCGAAGTAGCACATTAGCAGAGAAGTTATGGCAAATGCCATGCCGGTACCAATAACGGCACCCATCACACCTAATCCAGCTCCAGGAATCGTCATACCCAGTACATGATGTGAAGGGAATATCAGGAACCAGTTGAAGATAACGTCCAGAAAGCACATTCCGATGTTCAGAATACTGGGTATGTGCATATTTCCGCTACTTCGTAACATGCCGCTACACAACGAGTTCAGCTGCGCAAAAGGCAGGCAGAGGCTGTAGCACATGAAGTAAAGTGAAGCATCCGAATTGATATCCTCGTTACCTCCGAGCCATGTGGGTAGATAGGGGCTTATGATTACGCCAATGGATGTAAGTGTCAAGGCGAAAAGCAGACAGGACAGGAAACTCTGTCTGAGGACATTTCTTGCTCCGCTAAAGTCGCCGGCACCTATGCGGTGAGCCACCTGGACATAGAAACCCACGTTGGCTGCTGAAGAAAGACTGCCAAAGAGCCAGATGGTGGTACTTACCAAACCTATGCTGGCGCTGGCCTCCTTTCCAAGGCTTCCTACCATACTGGCATCTATGTATTGCATTACAATATGTGTAAGCTGAGCCAGCATAGAGGGAACGGACAAAAGGATAACGAGCATAATCTGGTCGCGCCCCGTCATCTTTATTCCGTTCCTGATCTGTTCTAGTAGCAGGTCTTTTTTCTGCGTGTATGTCATTCTTTTACCTTAATCTTACAGTCGGCAGGTGACTTCTGGTTCTCGTCTATGATGATTTCACCTACGCTGTCAACCTCTATGTTTCCTGATGTTGGGTTCTTTATGCTGTGTACATGCCCTTTTATGCGAGCCTGAACAGTGCTGTATTCGAAGGCCAGATTGGCATCTTCACCCATTGTGCAGTCCTCCATGTACAGGTTCTCGCAGTAGCAGAGCGGTTGCTCGCCGGTTATATGGCAGCGGATAAGACGCAGGTTCTTGCTGTACCAACCCAGGTATTCGCCGTTTATCTCGCAATCTATCAGCGTTACGTTCTCACATTCCCAGAATGCATCCTTGCTGTTCAGCAGCGAGTTCCTTATCTCTACGTTCTTGCTGTACTGGAACGAGTAGTTACCCTCCTGATGGTAGTTCTCGATATGTACATTATTGGTATGCATGCCCAGATAGTCGGCATTCTCTATGCGCGAATCCTTTATTACAACATCATCGCAGTCCCATAGCGTTTCCTGTGCATTTGTGAATGTACAGCCTTCTATGCGAATACCTTTCATGCGTCGGAACATCTTGGGGGCTTCCACCTTACAGTTCACGAGTGTACCGTCCTGGCAATACCACAGGCTGCTTCTGGCACTTTCGCGATACAGACAGTTCGTCGTCTTGAAGCCTCGGCATTCCCAAAAGACGTATTTACCCTCGAAGGTGCAGTCCTCGGCCTCAATGTTACCAGATTCCTTGATGCTCGATTCACCCAAGTGAATGGTCACATTTTCAAGTTTTGCATCATGTAAAGTGTACAGAGGCCTTTCGCCTCCAAATTCCTGGTCTTTAATAATTTTCATTAGTTTATCCTGAATTTAGTCTTCCATCAGCTTACGATAGCGTATTCTGCGTGGTTCCTCCAAGCCGAGACGTTTCAGTTTGTTAGCTTCGTAGTCCGTATAGCTTCCTTCGTAGAAGTAAACATTTCCGTCACCTTCGTAGGCAAGGATGTGGGTGCAGATACGGTCAAGGAACCAACGGTCGTGACTGATGACAACAGCACAACCGGCAAAGTTCTCCAGACCTTCCTCCAGTGCACGCAGGGTGTTCACGTCGATATCGTTGGTCGGTTCGTCCAGCAAGAGCACATTGCCTTCCTGTTTCAGAGCCATGGCCAGATGAAGACGGTTGCGCTCACCACCAGAGAGGACGCCGCACTTCTTTTCCTGGTCGGCACCATTGAAGTTGAAGCGGCTCAGGTAAGCACGAACATTGATGTCGCGTCCGCCCATCCTAATCAGTTCGTTGCCTTGTGAGATAACCTGAAAGACGCTCTCGTCGGCTTTAATGTCTTTATGGCTTTGGTCAACGTAAGCCAGCTTAACTGTCTCGCCGACCTCGAATGTTCCTGAGTCAGGTTGCTCTAAGCCCATAATCATACGGAACAGGGTAGTCTTACCAGCACCGTTAGGACCGATAACGCCAACGATGCCGTTGGGAGGCAACATGAAGTCGAGATCCTTGATAAGCACCTTGTCGCCGTATGCCTTGTTCAGGCCGTGAGCCTCTATCACCTTATTGCCCAGACGTGGACCGTTGGGGATGAAGATTTCCAGTTTTTCCTCGCGCTCTTTCTGCTCTTCATTCAGCATCTTGTCGTATGAGTTCAGACGAGCCTTTCCCTTTGCCTGACGGGCCTTGGGTGCCATGCGAACCCATTCCAACTCACGCTCCAATGCCTTGCGACGTTTGCTGGCCACCTTTTCCTCCTGAGCCATACGCTTGGTCTTCTGCTCCAGCCATGAGGAGTAGTTACCCTCCCAGGGTATTCCTTCGCCACGGTCCAACTCCAGAATCCATCCGGCCACATCGTCAAGGAAGTAACGGTCATGCGTTACAGCGATTACTGTTCCGTCGTATTGTGTCAGATGCTGCTCCAGCCAGTCAATGCTCTCAGCATCCAAATGGTTGGTAGGCTCGTCCAGCAGAAGTACATCGGGCTTCTGAAGGAGCAGACGGCAGAGCGCCACACGACGTCTTTCGCCACCGGATAGGTTTACTACAGGCTGATCGGCTGGCGGACAACGCAGGGCATCCATAGCACGCTCCAGTTTGCTGTCCAGATTCCAAGCATCTGTACTGTCTATAATATCCTGCAATTCACCCTGACGGGCAAACAACGCATTCATTTTATCCTCGTCCTCGTAGTATTCGGGTAAGCCGAACTTCTGGTTAATCTCTTCGTATTCGGTCAGAGCGTCCACAATATGCTGCACACCTTCCTTGACGACCTCAATAACCGTCTTGTTGTCGTCCAGTTTGGGTTCCTGCTCCAGATAGCCAACCGAGTAACCCGGGCTCCAGACAACATCTCCCTGATATTGCTGGTCGATGCCTGCAATAATCTTCATCAGGGTGGATTTACCAGCACCGTTCAAACCAACGATACCAATCTTGGCACCATAGAAGAAACTGAGGTATATGTTCTTGAGTACTTGTTTTTGATTCTGTTGGATGGTTTTGCTAACCCCAACCATCGAGAAGATGATTTTCTTATCGTCAGTAGTAGCCATTATGTATTTTATTAATCGCCCCGCTTCCTAACCCTCACGCAAAATGGGAGGGGCAAGAGTTTGGGGATTGTTTGTTCATTCTAATTGTTGTTTTCCCACCTTTCATTCGGAAGGGGTGGGGTGGATGTGGATCTTTATTTCACCTTGTCATTTGCCAGTTTCATCAGCTGATAGGCCTTCATGGCTGGCAATATGGCTTTGAATTTCGGATAGTATGCCTTGCGTATATCCAGTTCGGCGCGTTCCTGTTTCTGTTTGCTTTCAAACAGTTCGTCACACTGTGCAGCCGACAGTTTGCCAGCATCCTCTGCAGCGTCGTATTTTTCTTTCAGCGCCTTGTGTGCAGATTTTGCAGCAGACACCTCCTTGTAATATGCTTGCAGGACGGGCTTCACTTTTGCTTTCTCCTCGCTTGTGAGTTTCATATTCTTGAATATGTAAGAGATGTGTGCAGCATCTTTCTCACCAGCATAGATGTTCAGCGCAGGCATCGTCAGAATCATGCCAAAAATAACTGTCAATATTATCCGTTTCATCATGTTCGTTTTGAATTTCGCGGCAAAGGTACAACAATAATCCTAATTTATCACACACGCGCGACAACATATTTACAAATTAATGTGATTATTCATCTGCCCCGACTTGAATCCCTGTCAAGCTTACTCAAAATACAGGTCTGAAATATTTTACACATTGATGTCAATAGAAGAATAGCGTTGAAGTGTTGCGGATGTTGCAGAGGATAATATAAAAGCAAAACTCTCATGTCATTATTTATATTAATTATATTAATATAGTTGTTGTCGTTAAGTTTATGATTGCTTCCATGTCCAATTGAGAGCAGTCAAACCAATATTACATATAATAAATCATATTCATTAATTAAAAAATATTGACAAATGGTCTGAGAACTGAAATTCCGTCTTTTACCTTCATATTCCAGGGAAAAGAGAAAGGCCGTCTTGCTGTGAGTAACATGCCGTTTAGCTCACAGAGAAACGCCGTATCTCTTGAAAAGGTAAAACTACCCTTGATTTCTAAACACTCAAATTTACATCATCTTTTCCTCTCTATGGGACGTTTATGTACGCTTAACGAAAATTATTGTAAAAACTAACAATATTAATTGTTATATTTGTGTGATTCATTTTTTTGTTGTATCTTTGTGGCACTTTTGGACTTCTGTCCGACTATGTTTTGATACAAAATAAAAACAAAAGATATAAATGGAAGACAAAGAAAGAATTATCAAAGTTGACATTGAGCAGGAAATGCGAAAGAGCTACATTGA
>Ga0265300_10001446_pt1 | contig 22211 bp, 12 predicted proteins | sample AusTroGonzalo_MG_FD_193482 | JGI IMG/M metagenome (GOLD analysis project Ga0265300, IMG submission 193482) | Bovine rumen microbial communities from tropical cattle in Woodstock, Queensland, Australia - Gonzalo_03 | ecosystem: Host-associated > Mammals > Digestive system > Stomach > Rumen ...
TTGGTGTTGCCTTCTCTCATCCTGATGATCCTCATCAGTAAGATGTTCATGAAGTATATGAACACCCCTCTGGTACAATCGGTGTTCACTGGTTTGCGTCCTGCCGTTGTAGGCTTGTTGGCTGCTGCTACCCTATTGCTCTGCAACGAAGAGAACTTCTCCACACCAAAGGAGAACCCCTGGCAATTCTTTATCAGCTGTGCCCTGCTCATTGCAACGGCTGTCGGCACAGGTTATCTGAAGATCAATCCCATCCGCATGATCTGCTATGCAGGTATTGCGGGTTTGTTGTTACTATACTAAAATCACCTTTATGAAACTATCAACTATCCTCCTTTGTGGCGCCCTGCTTTCCTCAACAGCAGTCTTAGCCGATGATTACGAAACACTCCAGATGGAGAAAGTACAGAACCCGATGTTATGGGCTGATGTGCCTGACCCCGATGTGATCCGTGTGGGCGACACCTTCTATCTGGTATCTACGACGATGCATCTGATGCCTGGTGCGCCGATCATGAAGTCGAAGGACCTGAAGAACTGGGAGACCATCGGTTATATCTTCGACAAGCTGACCGACTCGCCCAAGTACGACATGAAGGAAGGTACAGTCTATGGACGCGGTCAGTGGGCCACCTCGTTGAAGTATCATAATGGTAAGTTCTATGCCCTGCTGGCTCCTAATGAGGCTGGTGCCATGGGTGACACCTATATCTTTACGGCCGACAAGGCAGAGGGTCCCTGGAAAATTCTCTCACGGATGCGCCACTTCCACGACTGTTCGCTCTTCTTTGATGACGACAATCGTGTGTATGTTGTTTACGGCACAGGTGAGATGATGGAACTGAAGCCTGACCTCAGTGATGTCATTGAAGGCACCCATCAGCAGATCTTCAAGCGCGAGGCTGACGAGACAGGTATCTTGGAAGGTTCACGCGTCATCAAGCACAACGGCAAATATTACCTGCTGATGATCTCGCATGTATATGAACCAGGTAAGCACCGTCGTGAAGTGTGTTATCGTGCCGACGATATCCACGGCCCATGGGAAAAGCAGGTGATCCTCGAGAGTGAGTTTGGCGGCTTCTCCTACGAAGCCCAAGGTACCATCGTCGATACGGAGGACGGCGACTGGTATGGTATCATCTTCCAGGATCGTGGCGGTGTAGGCCGCGTACTTACTTTGATGCCCTGTCGTTGGATCAACGGCTGGCCGATGCTTGGTGATGAGAACGGCAAGGTGCCTGATACGGTACGTGCGCTGAAGAATGGTGAGCCTAAGACTGCCATCGTGAAAAGCGACGACTTCGAAAACAGCAAACTCGGTCTGCACTGGCAGTGGAACCATAATCCTATCGACAACGCCTGGAGTCTGACGGAGCGTCCGGGATTCCTGCGTCTGAAGACCTCACGCGTCGCACCCAACATCTACCTGGCCCCCAACTCCCTGACCCAGCGCATGATGGGACCCACCAGTAGTGCCAGTGTCTGTATCGACCTGTCACACCTGAAGGACGGCGACTGTGCCGGCTTTGCAGCCTTCAACAGCGACTCCGGTCTGCTCACCGTGAAGAAGAAGGGTAAGCGCCTGGTATTGGAGATGGCAGAACAGAAAGTGGAACTGACAGAGCGCGAGAAGGCCGTCACCGCTGTTGAGGAAAAGGTCATCGAGTCAGTCGATCTGAAACAGAACAAGATCTGGCTGCGCATCGATGCCGACTTCCGTCCTTCTACCGACAACAGATTCGGCGGCAAAGACCTCGCCACCTTCTATTATAGTCTTGATGGTGAGCAGTGGACCAAGATCGGCTCAGACTACCGGCTCAGCTTCGACTGGCGTCGTTTCTTCATGGGCTCGAAGTTCACCCTCTTCTGCTACGCCACAAAGAAAGCCGGCGGCTATGCCGACTTCGACGATTTCACTGTTAAGTGATAACTGTCACCCCGATAAAAACCAAAACGATGCACATGCATAAAACAATTCTATTACAACTGGCTTTAGCCGTCATTTTGGCGCTGAACAGCAGCCCTCTGATGGCTCAGAACGACGATGCCGCCACACCACAGCCGCGACACCGTCAATACACAAAGGATCATCCGCTGGTATATGAGGACGTATGGGACCTGTGGCCCTACTCTTTCCTCAACGACAATGGTGAACCAGAAGGCTATAATATCGACCTGATACGATTGATGATGGATCGACTCAACATTCCCTACGTCATCAAGCTGAAATCGGCAGAGGAGACCTTCAACGACCTGAAAAGCGGCAAGAGCGACCTGACCCTGGGACTTGCTGTGGGCTATCACGACGAGTATGGTCTCTATGGTAAGAACGCCGTGACACTGTTCACCCAGAGTGTGGTCACACCAAAATCGAAGCCGGTACAAATCAAGACCTTCCGCGACTTAGGCAAGCCCGGTATGCAAGTCATCGTCAACAGCAATTCAATGTGCTACCACCTGATGCTTGACTATGGCTGGGGCGACAATGCCATCCCCCGAAAAGATATCAGCGAGGTGATCCAACAGGTGAGTGCCCGCGAGGAGGGTCAGATTGTGTGGAACACCCTGACGCTGAAATGGCTCATGCACCGTTACCTCATTGACAACCTTCAGCTGACCCCCGTGAATATGCCCCACGGTGAATATAAGTTCATGTCGAACGACCAGCATCTGCTCGACCTGCTCGACGAGGAACTGACAAAGCTCAATGTCTCAGAGGAGCTGAAGCCGTTGCAGGACAAGTGGTTCTATCCCGAGCACCTGCATAAAGACACACCGGAATGGGTTTATTACGCTTCTGCCGCCGCCGCCCTGCTACTGCTGATTATGCTTGTCTATACCATCAGCTACCGTATGCAGAGTTACCGGCTGAACAAGGCCAACACCCTCCGAAACCGTCGTCTGGCACTTATCCTGCAGACCAGTCAAGTACATGTATGGACTTACGACATCCTGGCCAATGATTTCTCTTGGCGCAACGAGAACGGACAGGTGGCCTACACTTATTCGTTGGAGGAATTCTCGCAACGATACAGTCTCGAGGACTTCCTGAAGCTCAAGTCCAGCCTAAAAAAACTAGCTCATTCAAAGCCCGAAGAGAATGAGACGATCAAACTCCAGCTGAGAGCCAAGGATATGGAGAGCGGCGACACAAGACTCCGAGATTACACCATCGTGCTCTCCGTACTGTCACGCGATAAACATGGCAATCCCCTGGTCATCATCGGGACCAAGAAGGATGTGACAAACGAGCGTGACAAACAGCGTCTTGTTGAGGACCGCAACCTGCGTTACTGGACGGTCTTCAACACTTCCGTGGTTGGCATCCTGCTCTTTGACAAGGATGGACGTCTGGAGAATATCAACCAGAAGGCCTGCGAGATATTTAATCTCAACAAAGACGACATGATTGGAAAGAAATTCAGCATGAACGATCTCGTCGGTAGTGACAGCCATCGGACAGAGGTCCGTCTGATGGACGTTCATGATGACGACGGCCAGTTGCTGAACACCTTCGCCATTGTACGCGACATCAGCGAGATTGCTGACGGTATCGAACAACATGCCGTCGAGAAGAATCGACTCAATGCCGTAAAGGCTGTGCTCAACGAATATAACGTCCACATTGACTATGTGCTGCATGAGAGTGACGTCAGACTTATCACCTACTCACCGACATCACACACACTGGCGATTCTGCGCTCGGTCAATGAGGTACAGCATTCGCTGACACAGACGCGTTGCATGACCCTCGTCAACTTCGACTACAACAAAGTTGCTATGCGCCTGCTCAATGATATGGACCAGCGGATGGAAAAGGAGATGATCGCCAACATACGTACCACGCTGCGTACCAAGGGGGGTAAACCACTGAGGCTTCAGTTCTATCTGAAACCTCTCCTTGACGAACAAGGCAAGGTGGTAGAATATCTTGGACTGCTGCGTGACATCTCCGACCTACGCGACCTTGAGGAACGACTGAAGGTAGAGACAGCGAAAGTACAGGAGGTGGGTAACACAAAGAACAGCTTCGTGAGAAATATGATTCAGGAGATCCGTACCCCGATGAACACCGTACTTACTAACGTGGCACAGTTTGATCCTGTGGCACCCACGGAGAACGAGCCGGAGTTGAGCAAGGTCATTCTGGAGAATGCCGATTACCTGTTACATCTTATCAACAATATCCTCCATCTCTCACGCTTACAGTCCAAGATGGTGGAGATAGACCGACAGCCCTGCAACTTTGCCGAGGTGTTTGAGTCGCAGTGTATGGAGGGCTGGTCGAAATACCAGAATGCCGACACCCGCTACATCGTGGAGAATCCCTATGAGAACCTGACGATCGATATCGACTCCCTGAACCTGGGTCATGCCATCGGACAGATTGCCGCCAATGCCGCACAGCATACCAAGAGTGGTGTGGTAAGAGCCCGCTACGAATATATCGGTCGCCGACTCATCATCTCTATTGACGATACCGGCGAGGGAATGCCGCACGACGTGCTGGAACGCATGAACGACAGGGACAACACCAATGCCTCGCAGGACACCAAGGGACTCGGACTGGCCATCACCAAGGAACTGGTGACACAGATGGACGGCACCGTGGAGATCAGTTCCGAACTGGGATCCGGTACCACCGTCTATATCATGCTGCCTTGTCATGCCTCTATTATCAAACGTAAAAAACAGATGTGACCTATGAAGAAGATCCTTGCTATTTTTTTCATTTTTCATCTAGCACTTCTCACAACTGATGCACAGTCATTGTCTGAGAAATACAACGCGAAGCGACCAGTGGTAGTGGTGTGTGACTGGGACAAGCCCCCTTACGAGTTCCTCAACAACAATGGAGAGCCTGCCGGTAGTAACATCGACGTGATGCGAGCCGTCATGAAAGAGATCGGCATACCCGTCAAGTTTGTAATGAAGGAGTGGAGTATCGCCTTGAGAACTTTCGAGCGTGGCAACGCTGATATCATCTTTGCCAACGCCCGACGCTACACCAAGGACCCGTACGTGGTGTCGGAAAACATCATCAACTACAACCGTGTCCGCGTAGCCACCCACGCCGACTCCACAGGCATGATCACCTTCAGGCAACTGGAGCGCGAGGGCGCCGTCTTCAAACCTGGTGACTACTCCGCCCACTACTTCATGGACGGCGACTCTATCAATACCAGCTTCATGGAGTTCCAGACACCTAAGGTGGCACTGTTAGGCTTGCTTAACGGCGACTACAAATACTACGTGTGGGGCGAGGAACCCTTGAAGTGGAAGATCAAGGAACTCAATCTGGAGGGCATCGTGCTCAACGACGTCGGTATCCCCATCTCCGAGGTGCATGTCATCGGTCGTGACCGCCAACTCATCGAGCAGATCGACGACCAGTATTCGCGCCTGAAGCAACGCGGTGAGATAGCCACCATCCAGGATCGCTGGTTCCACCCCGAACGCATCGAGGAGGAGATGGACCTCCACTGGCTTTACATCTCCCTCGGCATCCTGGTACTGATGGGCATCATGTGGTTCTTCATCTGGCTGGCACGCCGTCACGTCGTTGCCGGCACTCGTAACCATAGAGAACTCAACGATATGATGGGACAGGCCCTCCGCATGGGTAACTTCATCATCATGGAGTACGACATTAAGCGTGATCGTGTGACCAACAGACACGGCAACCTGTTGCCACCAGACGGACTGACCCTTCAGGAATTTACCGACCGTATCCATGCTGACCAGCAGCAGGAGTTCATTCAGAAGACCAATGCGCTGCTCGAGGGCCGTGAGCGGCGGTTCGAACTCGACAAGCGGTGGAATGCCGGCACGCCTGAGGAGCCCCACTGGCTCAACTTCCAGGGACATGCCATCTGCGAACTCGACAGAGACGGACGACCCGCCTATATCTTCAATGTCATCCACGACGTCACACAGGAGGTGGAGGAAGACCGTGCCGCACGCAACCTCGTACACAAATACCAGGTGCTGACCAACCTTCCCTTCGTTGCCATGTCGTTCTATGACAATAAAGGCTACCTCTATAGCATCAACGATACCATGAAAGAACTCTGCGCCATAGATAGAGACGATGAAGCACAGCACTTCTGGGAAAACGTCAGTATGTTTGACATCCCACTTCTACAGGGAATGATATCACCCAACTCAAAGGACGGTGTCTCTTTCTGTCAGCATTTCGAATACCCGGATTTCGGGCTCAACAAGTATATTGACGTCAGCATACAACCACTCTTCAATGCCGACGGCGGACTCGTCAACTACTTCTGCACCACCTTCGACGTTACCCGTGAGTGCGACCTCTATAGGGAAGGGCTCCAAATAGCCAAGGAGAACGAACAGACACAACAGGAAATCGCGCTGCAAATTGACCGTCTGCGCTATCTGCTCTCACATAGTGAACGTTATCTCATACGCAGCAACATCCACGATGAACAGATCGCTTTCTACCGTACCCTTGATCAACCGGAATACCAACACAGTTTCTCCCGCTTCCAGCGCGTCCTCGCCAAGGAAGACCGCGAGCCTGTGATGAATATCCTCTACGATGACAAGACCCGCAGTCCTCAGACTGCCACGATCCATATCATCGAACCTTCAGAGGGCCAGACTGGCACGGTGTTCACCATCACCTTCAATCCCATCCTTAACGATCAGGGAGAGATCATCGGCCACGAGGGATTAGCCTCTGACATCACCCGTATCACTGAGACAAGCAGTCAGTTGGCCAAGGAAACCGTTCTGGCTGAGGAGAGTCTTCGTATGAAGAGTGCCTTCATGGCTTCAATGACCCACGAGCTGCGCACCCCTCTGAATGCCATCATCGGCTTCACCAGTGTCTTGGAGGCACTCGGCGACTCACCGGAGCGCAGCGAGTATGTGCGTATCATCCACAACAGCACCGACATGCTTCAACGACTCATCAACGATATCATCGAGGCTTCGAGTATCAGTTACGGTGCCTTCACCATCAAACCGGAGGAGACCGACTTCGCTTTGGCCTTCGAGGATATCTGTATCACCCTGGCTCAGCGCGTACAAGACCCCAACGTGGAGTTCCAGAAAGACAGTCCTCTCGACCACTTCCACACCATCATCGACATCGGACGCATCCAGCAGGTGCTGACCAACTTCGTCACCAATGCCGTGAAGTTCACCACCCAAGGACATATCCGCCTCGGATGGAAGCCCAAGGACAACGGCCTCTACCTCTATTGCGAGGATACTGGCAAGGGCATCCCCGCCGACAAGCAGTCCCTGATATTCGAACAGTTCGTCAAACTCGACGAGTTCGTGCAGGGCACAGGCATGGGACTCGCCATCTGTAAGTCCATCGCCGAACGCTGCGGTGGCAAGATCGGCGTCACCAGCGAGGGCGAAGACAAAGGCTCCACCTTCTGGCTCTGGGTGCCTTGTGAAAACGTATCTTAGCACTGTACAATGAACAGGTTCGTTTCCTTCTCCAAGCACCTCACCCGTCGCATCGTACTCCTGCTGACATTGACGCTCTCGGTGCTGTTTGCCGTTCTCATCGCCTTGACGGCCATGACCAGCTATTCCATGCAGAAAAGCTACTTCAACAGCGTCATGGATGTAGAAAGCGAAGTCGTGGAGGGGATGCTCCATGGCGTGGAATTGTCAGTAAAAAGCAACGCCAGCGATGTCGAGCATGCGCTGGACTCGCCAGAAGAGTTATACAATGTCTTGGAGAACAAACTCGCCAATCATCCAAATCTCACCTATTACTTTGTGGCTTTCGAGCCAAACTACTATCCTGAGAAAGGACGGTGGTTCGAACCTGGTGTTTACAGGGAAGGCGACTCGATCGTCAAGCAGCAGGTGGGATCGGAGACTCATGACTACCTGAATTTTGAATGGTACCAGAAAGGACTCCAGAACCAAAACGGCTACTGGTCGGATCCCTATATAGACGGAACGAACACAAGGTTGTTGATCTGTTCCTTTGTCGTACCCATCCATGATGCCACAGGACGCAAGGTAGGTGTATTTGGCGGTGACGTCTCACTCGACTGGCTACACCAGCAGATGCGCGACATAGACAGCAGCATGAACGCAAAGTACAATAACAGCCCTATCCGTGCCTACAGTTTTATCATCTCAGAAGACGGCACCTATATCGCCCATCCTGACCAGAAACGTATCTTGAAGGATAAGTTTACCGGCTTTGTTGATACACCAGAAAAAGTAGGTGTCCTGGATACAAAGCTCGACGGACGCGAGGTGTTCATCTTCTATGAAGACCTGCACCATACGGGGTGGACCATCGGCTTTGCCGTACCCAAGCGCCTGATCTGGAAGCCCGTCTTCCTCTTCGCCGTTATCATGCTGGTAGCGATGGTGTTAGGCCTGTTGGCAGTCGCCGCCATCAGCCGCATCACCATCTACCGCTCTACAAGTCCCCTGCAGACCTTAGCCAAGAGCGCCGACGAAGTGGCTAAGGGCAACTTCAACGCCCCTCTGCCCCAGCTGAGCAATCACGACGAGATATCCCTGTTGCGCGACTCGTTCGGCAACATGCAGCAATCGCTCACCCGCTATATCGACGAACTCAAGAACACCACGGCAGAGAATGCCGCCTTCGAGAACGAGATGACCAATGCCCGCGATATCCAGATGGCGATGGTGCCCAACCAGTTCCCGCCCTTCCCAGAGCGTAGCGACATCGACATCTTTGGCAGGATGGAGCCAGCCAAGAGCGTGGGCGGTGATCTCTACGACTTCCTGATCCGCGACGAGCAGCTCTTCTTCTGCATCGGCGACGTGAGTGGCAAGGGTGTTCCCGCAGCCCTGCTGATGGCAGTTACCCGCAGTCTCTTCCACTCCATCGCCTCCAGCGAACAGCAGCCCAAGCGCATCATGATGCGACTCAACAGGGCTATCTGCGACCACAACGACGCCAATATGTTCGTCACGATGTTCATCGGCATCCTCGACCTGCGTACAGGTCATCTTGACTACTGTAATGCAGGTCATGAGTTCCCGCTCGTATCGGGTCGGCCACTCGCAGTCATACGTAACCTGCCCATAGGCATCCTCATCGACTGGGACTACGAATGGCAGGAGACCACCCTGAAGAGCGGCGACACGCTGTTCCTCTTCACCGACGGTCTGAACGACGCTGAGAATGCTGCAGGAGATCGGTACGGACGCCAGCGCGTCCCGGAACTGGTGGATGGTCACACAGACTTTACCTCGCAACAACTGGCAGAGCTGGTGAAAAGTGAAATAGGTCGCTACGTTGGCGATACGGATCAGAGCGACGACCTCACGATGCTCATCATCAAATGGCAGCAGCCCACGCTCCACACTCCACTCACCGCTCACCTGTCCATGCGTGCTGATATGGACGACATCGAACAGATAGACCCCTTCATCGCCGAAGCCTCACGACAGGCAGGACTCACGCTAAAGGAAGCCATGCACATGAGGCTGGCACTCGAAGAGGCAGTGGCGAATGTCATCAACCACAGTCAGGCTACCTTTATAGACCTCGACACCCTCATCGACGACAACCAGCTGAAGGTAACGATCATCGACGACGGTATCCCCTTCGATGCCACCGCCGAATCGCCTACCGACTTCTCATTGCCGCCAGACCAGCGTCCACCAGGCGGGTTAGGTATGATGCTCCTCCATCAAATGACTGATCAACTCGACTATCAGCGCACAGACGAACGCAATGTGCTAACATTAAAGATTAAACATTAAACATTATACATAATAAGGTATGGCTATCAATATTTCTACCCACGACCAAGAAAGCCGCCTCGTAGTAACAGTAGAAGGCGACCTGAACAATACTGCCACCAAACAGGCAGTAGAAAGTTTTGCACCTATCTTCAAACGCGCCGATTGCGACATCGTCATCGAGTGCTCTGGACTTAACTACATCTCCAGTAGCGGACTGCGCCTGATGCTCGATGTCTATAAGCATGCCAGTGCCAACGGCCACTACGCCTACCTCGCTAATCTCTCGGAAGAGATCAGGGAGATCTTTGATATCAGTGGATTCTTGCAGCTCTTTAAGATCGAGAAGTAATAACCCCCTACGACTATGGCAGCAAGTAAGGACGATAAGACCAGCCTGCAGGCTGAGAACGAGCAGCTGAAGGCAGAGGTGGAAGAGCTCCGCAAGGAGAACGTGCAACTGAAGGATGCATTGGTAAGGATGGTGAACCGCAACCTCGACCTCTCCGAACGCTTGGAGAAAGACGATGAGCTGCGTCGCCGCGTGGAGGTGGCGCGTGAGATCATGGACAACCGTGTGGAGCGCCAGCGCAATGCCGACCTGAGAGACGACGGTGAACTGATGGCCCTCATTGAGGAACTCGTGGAGAAAGACCGTCCCCACCTGAAACCAGAATTCGATGCTGCCGCTCTGGCAGAATTACTCGGCGTGACGCCCCACAGGCTCGCCCTGCTCTTCCGCCATCAGACGCGCTACAACACGCCCGAAGCCTACATCGACAACCTCCGCACACTCGCTGCCCTGCGCCTGTTGCGCGACAAACCGCTATACACTATCCCCGTGATAGCCGAGGAAGCTGGTTTCTCCAGTGTCCGTACCCTCCAGCGACGCATCCAAGAGGCCATTGGCATGAGTCCCGTCGATTACAGACTAATCTTTACCAGAGATCAATAAAAGGTAAAAAGGTAAAAAAGTAAAAAGGTAAGAAATCGAGCAATTCGGTTTTTTACCTTTTTTCATTTTATCCTTTACTTTTTTACCTTTTTACCCTTTTACTTTTATCTGGTGCGCCAGATTTCGAAGCCATTTTTATAGATGGCGCAGGTTCGTGAGGGTTGGCGTATATACTCAGAGCAAAAAACATGAAATTTGTTGGAATGAGCCAAAAACCGTCGTACCTTTGCAATGTCAATCAGACAAAACGACGATCTTTGACCTAGTGATACAAACAAAAAATAAAGAGATGATACTCAGCGTCTTAGACGCTTAACATATCAGTTCCGCCCTCACTGAAACCAAAAGGGCAAACAAACAAAAAAATAAAATCAAGAAATAAGCATCAAAAAAAAAAGTATAAACAATAAAAAAAATATAAGATTATGAAGAAGAATTCATTTATGGTAAAGAACATGTTCATGAGCATGCTTACCGCAGGTATTTTCGCAACAGCTTTCACAGCTTGTCATGACGACGATTTCGACCCTAAGGGTTTCAACAACGGTCCCAAGGCAGAGAGTTTCGAACTGACCAATCTCGAGCAGTATAGCTACACTGTTCCCGTTCAGGTGAACGTCGAGGGTGACTGGGAGATCGAGTTCAAGTTCAACAATGAGTACAACCACTTCTGTTACGCACTCCCCAACAAGGGTCACGGTCCACAGACCATCAAGCTCTGCATGCTTGACAACTGGACAGAGAGCCGTAACGAAGGTCAGATGATCATCCACGACCTGAGCAACAACAAGAATGACCAGAGCTTCCGCCTGATGCAGAAGTGCAACCTCGATAATGCTGAAGTAACAAGAGCCCGCACCCGTACTCGTGCTGAAGGTGGTGAAGCAGCCAGCGAAGGTGAAGAAAAGAAAGAAGAGTCATCAACAAGCATTATCTATAGTGAAGGTCTTCGCAAGTTCGCTATAGGATACGGATACAACTGCAGTATGGCGCCTGGATTCAGTGCTGTTTCTACCAACCCCATCCTGGCCTTGGAAAAGATAGCCGAGCAAAAGAACGATGCAGGTGCACACGTCTGCGAGGAGGGAAATATCTCTTCATCCAGTTATACAGGTTCTTCCTATCGTGAGCTTTACACCAAGTTAACAACTGAGGTGACTGGTAAGGCCAATAAGGGAAGTCTGACAGCCGAGATGAAGTCAACCTTTACTGTCGAGCAGAAGCAGAGCCAGAAGCACACCTTCGTATATACCACAGCCAATTTCAAGACCCACAGTGCATACATCTCAGGTGTAGATCCCAGCAATGTAAAGCAGTTCCTGACCGATAATGCCAAGAACGCTATCAATGGTCTCAGCCCAGAATATGATAACAGCAAAGAGGGATTTGCTAACCTGGTAAACTACTACGGTTCACACCTGATTCTGCAGGCAGAACTTGGCGGTCGTATGTCGTACGCCAGCACCGTGGAGAATTCGCTCACATCGAATGTAAATGAGGCTACAGCTTTCGCAAAGTGTACTTATAAGTCGAAGGTGGCAGAGGCTACAGGTTCAGTGGACGCAAATATCAAGTCGAAGTATGAGAAAAACAGTCAGCTGGTAAAAACCAGTGTAGATACAAAGGGTGGCGAAATCAATCTGAGCTTAAGCGAGAGTACTTTCAATGATTGGCTGAAGTCGGTAAAAGACAAGCCTATCGTAACCAACTTTGTTGAAGGCAAGGCTAGTCTTATTCCTCTCTACGACCTCGTAGACACCTCTCTCCCTGGCGGTCCTGCCCGCAAACAGGCCATGAAAGACTACTTCGAGACCGGTATGCTTAACGTGATGGCTTACGACGGTACCGACGGTGCTATTGACGATGCAGTGTACAAAATCGCCCTCCCAAAAGAATTCATCTCTAATTGCGGCGAGTTCCAGGCTTCAGAAGAAAAGGGTACCCTCGTTTACGACGCATGGTACAGAGGCAAGCGCATTGCGATGATCTGCAAAGAGTACATTCCACTGCTCTCGAACCAAGGACTGGTAGTAACGGTTTACCCTGTTAAGGACGACAAGCCCAACTTGAACAATGGTCGTTTCCTCGGCACCGACATCAAGCCTGCATCAGTGATTTCTTGGGCATTAGGTGAGCGCCCAGCACTCTCTTTAACCTCTACTATTTTTGGTCAGGAAACTCAGGTTTACGTTCGTGGTGACCAGGTATTCACCTCAGCGCCTCAGGGAGCACGCGTCATCGACGTAGACATCAAGGGCAATTACCTGAAGTTCAGAAAGTGCAAGAGCGACGTGAATGTTATACTAGGCGAGAGAGGAACGGGTGCTGTTTACAAGGATGAAGATGCTCCACTCAAGCTGAAGTTCGAAGAGGACCATCAGTATCCGCTGGTAAAGATTGGCAAGCACATCTGGCTGCGCGAGGAGTTCTCAGGCTATATCCCCAATGGTTCAGACAAATTCGACCGCTTCGGCACCAAGGTAGTTGACGGCAAGGTTTATTACACCCGCTATGCAACCTTCCTGACCGATACAAGAAAGCCAGTAGGCGGTTGGCACGTAGCTACAACAGCAGAATTTGAGAACCTGAAGGCTAACGTTACTTACGACATGGGCAGCAAGACCGTTGGAGAGCTGATGCAGAAAGGCGGTAACACTGGTTTCGACATGCCTTGGAACGGATGGTACACCTACGATCACTCCAGTGCTTCTGGTATTGCTTGGGATGGTGGTCCAGAATGGCGTACAGCCCACTTCTACAGCAACTACTCTGCAAAGGGCGGCAAAAATCAAATGGAATACCTTACAGGCGACCTCGCTCACTTTAGCATCAAGGATCAGACGATGAGCAGCGGCAAGTTGACGAGCGATCCGGACAAAGATCGTGAGGCCATGCAAATCCGCCTCGTGATGGATATGTAATAACACCCTTTCAAAGAAAGCACTCCTTACGGGGTGCTTTTTTTTTGCCCTTTATCACAAAAATTTTTCAGACCAGAATTAGTTTCCGTTTCAGACTTTGGTATGTCCATCCCAAAGTTTCGGATATACATTTCAGACTTTGAGATGCACGTACCAAAGTTTGGAATATAACTTAATTCCTTTGCTAAAAACAGCGGACTCGTGCGCCAGATTTGGGAGCCATTTTTATAAGTGGCACAGGTTCGCAGAGGTTGGCGTATATACTCGGAGCAAAAAAAATGAAATCTGTTGGAATGAGCAGAAAAGCATCATAACTTTGCATCAGAAATCAATAAAAAATATAAGAAAGGGTAAAGTTATGAAGACAAATGTTATTTCAATTTTAGTGTTGGGCGCTATGATCGCCATGACAGCATGTTCAAGTGAGGATGACCTGATGGACCATCTTCCTGAGGCAAGTAAGAAAGAGACAAACCGTAAGAGTACCAATATTCCTGGTGCCAGTACGGTACTGGTGTATATGGCAGGCAGAAACGACCTCTCATCAGATCTGGATCAGGATCTGGAGGAGATCAAGCGGGGGTCCACAAGAATCGGTGATAACAACCTCATCGTGTTTGTGCGCAGATTCAGGGACAACGAGAAGCCTTGGGTGGCCCGTATCCGCAATGGTAAGGTGACGGACTCCGTATCTGTGGCAGATCTCGGCATCGCCAATCCTGAACCTATGGCTTGCGACCCAGAGGTGATGGAGACAGTGATGGATTACGCTTACAAGCGCTATCCCGCCATCAAAGATTACGGACTGGTACTCTGGGGACACGGCGGCGGTTGGCTGATGCAGGACTCTATCGCCGGCACCCGTGGCTTCGGAAAGGACGAGGGCGCTGAGAAGAGCAATAAGGGCAAATGGGTGAACATCCCCACACTGGCGAAAGTGCTGAAGAAGATGCCACACATGAAGTTCATTATGTGCGACTGCTGTAATATGATGTGTCTGGAGAACCTTTATGAACTGCGGCAGACGGCAGACTATATGATCGGCTCAACGGCAGAGATCCCTTCCGACGGTGCACCATACGACGAGATTCTGCCTGATATGTTCGCTGGCGGTAACTTCTGGAAGCAGATCGTTGACAAATACTTTACAGCCCAGTACAACGCACTGCCGCTGTCAGTGGTGAAGATGAACGAAATGATCAACGTGGCCAATGCTACACGCAACGTGCTGCCAAGCGTGAAAGCTTCAATCGGTGAGAGTTATGCCGACATGACGGGCATGATCCACTACTTCAACATGGGTAAAATCAAAGACGGTTTCACGCCTGACCTTAACATCTTCTACGATGCAGGTGACTTCATCAAGCGCTATGCTCCAGCAGCTGACTACCAGCAGTGGAAACAGGCACTCGACGAAGCGGTGATCTACAAGAAGATGTCAGAACAATGGGCGACGGAACTGACCTGGAGTCGATTCTATAGCGACTTCCACATGACGGCAGAGAAATATCACGGTGTATCGATGTTCGTACCACAAGATCCCACGAAGGGCAAATATAACAAGATGAACACAGACATCAAACAGCTGACATGGTACAGTGACGTAGGTCTGAACACACTGGAGCAGTAATCAATACACCCCGAAAGTTTTTGTCTAACTTTCGGGGTGCACTTTAAGTTGGCGGGTATTTTTTATTTCTTTATCTTGTAAATACGGAAGTTCATCGGCAAAATCTCGTCATTCAGCACGGAATTCTTCTTTCCTGCCTCACACTGGATCGAACCCGTTTTAGGCGTAATCTTCTCTGGGTTGTCGAGTGTGTTCTCATCATCCATGCCGTCATGGCTGAGGGTGATCGTCGTCGCCGTAGGAGCACCCTGTAGTCCGAGCAGGTTGATGGTGATGGTCTGTGGCTGCTTGGAGGTGTTCACCACCTTGACGATCACCTCGCCTGTGGCCTTGTCGAAGACGCTGCTGGCGAAGAGTCCGTCCTGTCCATCCTGACCTGCTACGGGCTTGCCGTTCATCGTCAAAGAGAGCACGTTCGTACCCTTGTTCATGGCGTAGAGTTGCTGCACATAGTAGCTCACCGACTTGAAGGAGCGGAGATTATCGAACCAGATGGCATCGGGACGCCACTGCCAGCCCTCTACATGGGCGAAGAGCGGGGCATAGGTCGCCATGTGGACGATGTCGGCATTGCGCTCGATACCCGTCATGTGGGCAGCCTCATACAGGGAGGTCTCATAATGGTTCCACTTCTTGCCGTCGCCATGACAGGCATATTCGCCAGCAAAGACACGGGGGCCCTTTCGGTCGTAGGTGTCGTAGCGCAAGCCATGACTGAGGAACCACGCCTCGTTGCGGTAGTAGTGCTCATCGTAGAGATCGACCTTCAGCTCCTTCATACGGGGCTGCAGGAGGTCGAAGTCCCAACCCTCGGAGTTCGGCCCCGTGGTGCCGATGAGTTTCAGCGTGGGATATTTGGCACGCAGGGCAGCATTGAACTTCTTCAGGCGCTCCGTAAACACAGGGCCGTAGCCACCATGGGCCTCGTCGTAGTCCCACTGCTCATTGCCGACGCCGAGGTATTTCAGGTTGAAGGGCGCAGGATGGCCCATGTCGGCGCGTACCTTACCCCATTTGGAATCCACAGGACCGTTGGCAAACTCTACGAGGTCGAGGGCATCCTGGATATACGAGTCGAGATCGTCTAAGGCGACATGAACGCCAGGAATCGTGGGATCGGGGTTCTGGAATTGACAAGCAAGTCCGCAGGAGATGACGGGCAAGGGCTCACAGCCGAAGTCCTCGCAGAGCTGGAAGAATTCGAAGAAGCCTAAGCCGTAGGACTGGAAGTAGTCTGGATAGAAACGATGGCCGAAGGTGTAGTGCCAGCGGTTCTCGTTCAGCGGACGGTTCTCAACGGGGCCTACGCTGTTCTTCCACTGATAGCGGGTGGAGAGGTCGGTACCTTCCACAATGCAACCGCCCGGGAAACGGAACACGCCCGGATGCATGTCGAAGAGGGCCTGTGCCAGATCCTGACGCATGCCGTTCTCACGCCCTTTCCACGTGTCGGTGGGGAACAGCGAGATATGCTCGAGATCGGTCGTGACCTTGTCGCCAGCGAGGAAGATGCGGAGGGCGCCCTTCGGCTCTGTGCGCGGTGATTGAAGCGTGGCCGTATATTTCTTCCATTCCTTGCCGCTGATCTCGACATTCACCGTGGCGAAGCGCTGATCCTCGCCCATGGTGGAGTTGTCCACGAGACTCACTTCCAAGGTAGATTTACCGCCCTCAGGACAGCGCGCCCAGACGGAGAAACGATAGGTGGCTCCCGCCTTGACGGCGATGCCGAAGAAGCCTTCGTTCTCAAGACCAGTGAACTTGTCTCTGTGACCCGAATATTTGAGGCGCACATAATGGGGATTGCGCTCGAAGGGACCGTCGTCTTCCACCTCGAAGTTTCCGAAGGCGCGCCAACCCATCAGGTGCTGGGGGAACTCAAATGAGCGGTTCTTCACCATCTCTGCATAGAGGCCACCATCGGCAGCGTAGTTGATATCCTCAAAGAAGATGCCGTACATCGTAGGCTGTACGGGAGCCCCGAGTTTCTTGGTGTTAACGTCGAGGACGTGCGTCTGTGCTGATGCCACGAGGCTAAGAGCAAACAGACCAAAAAGAATTATTTTTCTCATATTCAGCAGTTCTTATATTTATAATACGTTTTACTTTTCAATTTCCCAACGCAAAACAGCACCATTTCGCCGGGCGGGATCAGCACCAAGGAAATCCATTGAGTAAGGACTGCCAGTGGTGGGGCTCTTCCCGATATAACAATGGGTGCGCATAGACATGAGCATGAACTCATGGTTCAGATAGTCCTGCCACATGAATACCTCAGCTTTCGACACATCGGTGGTCAGGCGGACATCACCCGGGATGCCATAGCCTGCAGTGAAGATATAACGTCCGTCCTCACACTGGAGGATCACCTTTCCCTGCCCTTTGTCGATCACCTTGAAACGCGTCTGCTGACTATGATCTGAAGCGTCATTATCATAAAGTAGTCCGTGAGACATCGCTACCATCGGCTTCCCTGTAGCCAGGTTGATGATACGGACGGTCTTACCCAAAGGGATGTTCTGGCTGCGATCAGCCTGAGGTTCTTCAACCGTGAAGTTGTCATACTCAGCATAGCCGCCGTTCTTACCCTTGTAGTTGAATGCAAAGAGGGCATGACGCGAACCCTGGAACGAGATAAGCTGATAACTGAGCGGCATCTCACGCCCAAGCATCTGGAAATGGGAGCCATCGAGCGAATACTCATAATGGGCACGATCGTGGTCATAGTCGCCAACCATGCGAAGCCACAGCTTCTCACTTTTCACTTCCCCGTTCCCCACTTCTACCGTGTCGTTAGTGGCTTGTTCAAAACAGCGCAGAATGGTCTGTTTTCCATCTCTCACAATACCTATCCACGAGCAGGGCACATTGATATTACCCAAGCCTGCCACATCACCATCTTTCATACCCTTGGTATAGAGTTCGACGGTAGCGATGGAGGTAGGACCAATGACGCGCTGGGTGAGCGAATTGCGAGCCCACATCAGTTGTTCGGCAGGCATCGTCTGCAGGCGCAAGCGCCCGTTCTCCAGGCTCCATTTGCTGTCATCAGGGTTGTGGTTCCATTGCCAGATGCGGCCGAGAACCTTGGCATTGAAATCGTCATTTCTGTCATAAGGGGCATGAGGCTGAACGTCGGCAATAGCGGGCTTGAGCCAGGTACGTGGGGCACGGCCTAAATTGCCCTCAAGTCCAATCATGGGCCAACCATCCTTCCAGGTGATAGGTGCCAACGTCACCGTGCGACCAATTGAATGAAAGTCCATCATCAGCAATGCCCACCATTGTCCGTTCTGATCTTCTACAATACCACCCTGATGGATATTCGTGCAGTCCGTTGCATCCTGATTCACCTCGGGTATGCCGAATTTCGTACCATCCTGACCAATACGATACTTCTCACCACTTGGCACCTGGGTAATTGGAGCTGCATGATAGCCAAAAGTCTCGTCGGCTGTGATGGTGATGGTCTCGTAAGGTCCCCAGATATTCTTTGAACGGGAACAGAGGGTACGCCCATTGGGTTTGTAGTCAGTAGAGATGAGGTAGTACATACCATTGATCTTATACATGTGGTGCCCCTCGCCAATGGCATTACCCTCAGGGATGATCACCCGATCGGAACCTTCTACTGGACCGCTCATGTCAGGCTTCAGTTCCGTGCAATGCACCTCACCATACTTGTGAATGGCATAAATCTTCCCATCGTCATCGAAGAGTACGGAGAGGTCGTAGATGTTACCTTGCATGTTATGATGCTGCCAAGGGCCTCGGATGTCCTTTGAGGTATAGCATTGCAGACCCTTACCGTTGATATTCGAGAAGATATAGAACTGACCGTTGGCGTAGCGGATGGCAGGTGCCCAGATGCCCTGACCATATATCTCCTGGTGGTTTTTCAGCGAGAAAGCATCGTCGTTGAAGTCGAAACGGTCGAAGCAATAACTGATGTTCTCCCAGTTCACCAAGTCTTTAGAATGGAGGATGACAAGTCCGGGCACGGAGTGCATCGTGGTACCTGCCAGATAATAGTCGTCGCCGACACGAAGGATATCGGGATCGGAGAACTCATCGTAAAAGAGCGGATTGGTAAACGTACCGTTACCATTATCAGCCGTCCATGAGAGCCGCTGGGCACTCAAGCCCAACGGCATCATGAATAGAATTAGTAGTAGTGTATAGTTTCTCATCGTTGTCTGATTAAAGATCTATCTGTGGCCAGCCATCGGAAGTCCAACGGATAGGACGCTGGATCAGGATCGAAGCCCCCTGATGGGCGATGCTGTAGCCATGACAGATGAAGATGTCCTGACCATCGATCGTGTAGGCAGCGCAATGACCTGCTGCCTCGTAATTCTTCTTATCGCCCTCTAGGAAGAGCATACCACCACCATAGCGCATATCGATGCCTTTAGGATCGAGATAGGGTCCATCGACGGTCTTACTACGGCCAACAGCCACGCGATAGGTGCTCTTGCTACCCTGACAACAGTAGTCCCACGACACGAAGAGATAGTACCAACCATCGTGCTTAAAGATAAAGGGTGCCTCAATGGCATTAGGGCCCGCATAATCAGAGGTGGGGTTCTTTGGCGGATTGGGATTGAGAGGGAGTGCCGCCTTGGCATCTGGATCGTTGAGGTTGTAACGACGGGCAATGGTGCGAGGCTTCTCCCCCGCAGCGATATGCATGGTCGTATCAAGACGTGCCATCTGAATACCATCCCAGAAGGACCCCCAGACGAGCCAAGGCTGATCGTTGTCGTCGATGACGAAGTTCGGATCGATGGCGTTCCAGTTGTCACGTCCCTCGCGTGAGGTGACGATACATCCCTCATCATCCCACAAGGGGAAGGAAAGAGATTTCTTAGAGAGCAGCCCGATGGTCGAGCCGTTCTTACCGAAGGTGGAACAGCTATAGGCGAGCCACCAACGTCCATGCCACTTGATGACATCAGGTGCCCACACATGATGGCGGAAACCTGGTACGGAATCACAGGTCCACTTGGGAATGACAGACATCACAGGTTCCGGCAGTACCGTCCAGTTCTTGCGATCCTTAGAGGTCATCTGCTGGATGCCCATGCCTGTGGCAAAGATATGATAAGTGCCGTCCTCATAGGCCATAACAGGGTCATGAACCATCGGCGTATCAGTCGTGAAGGGCATCGCCTTTCCTGGCTGCTGCTGCCCGTGTGTCATCACACAGCAGGCAAGCAGCACCAGCATAAAGAAAGGTTTTCTCATGATTGATTGAATTTACTTTTTCTTACCCCAATAAGTAGTTTGTTTATTGAAACCGGCATAAACGATGGTGGCTTTACGGGGATTTGCCTCCCAGTCACACTCTCGCTGCAGGAGCAGTTCCACACCATTGATCTTCAGCGTATTGGTGGAAGCATTGAAACTCCACTGTTGGCCTTTCCAAGGACCAGAGGTGATATTATGGTCAGCAGCCAACTCCATAGAGACAGCGTTGTCCTGCTTGCCATAGTTATAAGAGAGGTCGATATGCTCCCATGTTCCCACAAGTTCACTCTCGGTAATAGTGGTCTGAGGCACAGCCCCATAACGCTCAGGCATCACTACAGGCCAACCATCGGACGTCCAACGGATGCTGCGTACATGACCCAGCATCACGGCATTAGGTACATTGCCACCAGCAGATGTCGGGAAACGGCCCTGTGAGGCATAGTACCAGTTGCCCTTACCATCTTCAAAGATAGCACAGTGACTGATACCCACCCAACCAAAACTATTGCTGAACGCATAAGGATGGGTCATGATGGGATAGGCGTCACCACCATTGTCGGAGACGTTAGTACCCGTGATACTCTCGAAAGGACCATCGACATTCTTCGAACGTACGACACGTGTGTTATAAGGTACATCGAGCGCATCGTAAGCCAGGAAGAGATAATACCAGCCATCGCGATAGATCAGCTCAGGCGCCTCAGCACCTTGCCATCGGTTACCCTTCTCACGCGTAAACACGCATTTACCATAAGCGGCTGCATCCTCGGCGCCCCAAGGTTTGCCAAGTTCTGCCAATGGCTTACCCGTATCGGCATTGAGTTTCACAATGGGGAATCCACTGTGCCATGAGCCATACACAAGCCAGTGCTCACCAGAGGGTGTGATAATATACGACGGATCGATGGCATTCCAGAGGAAGTAGCAATGCGCCCAGTCGTCAGCCTTGACATTATAATTCAGTTCCTTATCAGAGTAGTTGGTGATAACATAGCCCTTATCTTCCCAGCTGTTGACGTCAGCGGGATTGGAGGTCTCCATCAGTCCGATGAACGCACGTTCGCTCCAGGTGTTGGCGCCATTGATTGTGCCAGGTATCACGATGCAGTAATACATACGGTAGAGCCCATTCTTCACCTTCCTTGCACATGGTGCCCAATAGCCGCAATCGTTCAGATTGGCAGTCGTGGCACCCAAGCCCATCTCCTTTCGGATTTCATTGAGTTTAGGCTCCACCCATGAAGGCAGATCCTTCATCGTTGCACCAAGATACTCCCAGTCAACAAGGTTCTTCGATCGGCGACAATGGAAATGGCCATGTCCCGTTTGAGGATCACCATAGCCGGCATCCGTGCAGTACATATAATAATAGCCATCCTCTGCCAGCATCACTGACGGGTCGTGCACGTTGGCCAGATTCCACTGACTACGTTTGTCCCATGTACTGATGTTACGATAATCATCAACATAGGTAGGCGCCACATATTCCGTAGATGGCGTGGGAGTCGGTGTAGGTGTGGGCGTTGGCGTGGGTGTAGGCGTTGGTTCTGGTACATCACCACCACCACTACCGCATGACACCACCGTCATGACAGCCAGCAACAGACCACCTAGTTTTACATACACACTTTTTTTCATCATCTTTTAAGATAAAAACGGGACGGGCTAAACGAGCCCGTTCCCGTTACATACATATTAACTAAAAAACCAAATAACTACCGTC
>Ga0265300_10001447_pt1 | contig 22191 bp, 18 predicted proteins | sample AusTroGonzalo_MG_FD_193482 | JGI IMG/M metagenome (GOLD analysis project Ga0265300, IMG submission 193482) | Bovine rumen microbial communities from tropical cattle in Woodstock, Queensland, Australia - Gonzalo_03 | ecosystem: Host-associated > Mammals > Digestive system > Stomach > Rumen ...
AGGTGTCCTTTTACATCGTCAACGTGAGCTTATCGCCATCAATCTGCACATCTGTCGGCTGTTTGTAAAACCACATATCGTACGGCTTTACCAATTGGCTGGTGTAAGCTTTCAGCGTTGAGTCTTCCATGACAAAGTTGGTAATCGTTAGTTCGTCGGTATCGACCGCTTCTCCGTTTTCTTCAATGTAAAACCATTTGCCGAGAATCTGCTCCGCGATGTTAGGAGTAGGATTAACCGTGTTGTTGTCCTTGTTTTCTTTCTTGCAGGAAACAAATACCATTGCCACTGCTGCCAAAATGATGAATAGCTTTTTCATGGTGATTTAATTATTATGATCTATTTTTTTTTCTTCAATTCAGATTATTCTGAAGGTATCTCTGGATGCTGCACAAATAGTGGCAACCCTTCTTGCGATAGATAGAACATGTAAAGGACAACGGGTTTCGTGCCCCGGTTTTCGCCGTGGTGTATGGTGCCTACCATTTCGACGACGGCTTCACCTTCACGCACGGTCTTCTCTTTGCCGTCGATGCTTACGATAGTGAGCTCACCCTCTACCATTATGCCGAAGTTAATTACAGGATGATCGTGCCAACCAAGTTCCTTCCCCGCAGGGATTTCGTATTTAATTCCAACTATTTCAGGCTTACCTACCAGGTAGTCGGGAAGTTCGACGCCGTCCCAGCTTTGGCTGGTGCGAATCAGTTCTGTAGTCATAGAGCACCTATCAATTTTTACGTTTTTTCTTTAAAGCATATCCTGCGCCTAACGCGGTGAGGATAAGCAAGCCGCTGCCCAACGGGGCGTTGACGTCGGTGTCCAAACCGTGGGACAAAGGCAACAACAGACTTTCAAATCCGGTTGTCCTGAAGATTTCAGTCTCTGCTGTGTTCCATTCAAAGAAAGCGTCGTTTTGAGCGTTGGCCGATAAGGCCATTGTCATTACCATAACCGCTGCAAATAATATCTTTTTCATAATATAACTTTTTATCTTTCAACTCTACACTTTAAACTATCTAACGACAATCTTCTGTGTCATTGCGTTCAGCTTGAAGATGTAAACTCCTGTCTGAGACGGTTTTTCAAACGTCTGAACGCCATTGATGTGCTGGTTCATCACCATGCGACCCATCATGTCGAACACCTGAAGCTCGCCCTCGCCGCTGACGATGATGTCATTGCCGCTCTGGTAGGCGAAGATGCTGCCAGTCTCGACCTGGGTGAACACCAAGGTGAACCTGTCGCTGCGGTCGGCTGTCGAGCCCATGAAGGTGTAACTGTCGTTGGAGTTCAGCTCAATGATACTGCCTTCCAGCTTGTCGATGAGCTGTATTCTTACGCCTTTGACATTTTCAAAATTGAAGCCTATGGTGTAACGGCCTGTCTCAGTCGCTCTGAAGTTCAGAGGCACCTCACCGGTCATTTCCGAGAACGCGATGGCGTAGTCGTTGCCGTCCTGAGGGATGTACAACTTAGCATTACGCTCGTTGAAGACAAACTTCTCAAGCTGGCTGCTCTCGTTGAAGCTCACGATGGCCTTGTCTTGGAAGGCATCGCTTCTTACGTCTGCCCTTGTCAGTGTCATCTGCAGGTTGCCGTTGTTGTTGGCGCCCTGTTGTGCCGGAGCCTCAGTGCTGAATGTGACGAAGTCTGTGCCGGTGGCTCTCACCACAACGCCATAGCATGGCGGGATTGTTACCGGACTGTATGTGTCGTAGTTGTCTATCGGCACAATTTCAGTACCTTCAGCGTTCATCTGGTAGAATGGCTTGCTGACGTAGGCATCCACTACAAACGGGTTGCCAACGAGGTTGAAGCCATCGCTGAGTCCCACTATTTTCGAGCTTTCAGTGTTGAATGTGCCGCTGAACACCAATGTCTTTGTCTCCTTTGTTGCGTAGAGGTAGCCTTGACCGTTGACGAGGTTGAAGCCAGCATGGTGTTCCTGGTTGTTGTAGTTCTCCCACATCACAGTACTTGGATTCAAACGGTAGAGGTCGAAATCATAAACGTTTGTCGTGATTTCCGTTTCAACGAGGTTATTAACTGCCGTAGGCTCAATGCTTCCCTCGACTGGCGAGGCGATGAAGACCCAGCCGCCGTCGCCTTCGCCGTAGCCATCCACTGTGCGCGTGAAATAGGGGATGAGGTTGACGCTGACCGTCACGTCCTCGTCGGGCATGGTGAAGGTCGAGCCGCTGATGGCTTCGCCGTTGACGGTGTAGGTGACGGTATAGCCTGCGGGCGTGCCGCTGTAGGCGAGGGCGATGGTGCTGCCTGCGGTGCTGTAGAGGGTGGTCTCGGTGCCGTCGCTATAGCTTAGGGCGTAGTCGCCGTAGGCTTTCACGCGGCCTTCGCCGGTGGGAGTGTCGCCGAGGGTGACGCTTTCGCCGAGGGTGACGGTGTGGGCGGGGCCGCTGTTGGCTATGGTGAAGCCGTAGTTGTCGCCGACGGCGCTGGCGGCGTTGCCGAGGGTGGTGCCGTTGTAGTCCTTGCCCTTGATGTCGGTGTCGGTGTAGTAGCTGGTTCCGACGGTGCCATAGTAGTTTTCGCCCGCGATGGCTCCGACGTAATATGAGCCGTCAAGGGTGGTGCCGAGGTAGATGCAGTGGGTGACGGTGGCGGGGTTGGAGCCTGCGATGCCACCGTTGTTTTTGCCTGCGATGCCGCCGACGTAACGTGAGTTGCTGCCGGCGGTGGTGAGGGCGGCGGCGCTGGTGCAGCTGGTGATGGTGCCGCCGTAGTTGTAGCCTGCGATGCCGCCGTGGGAATATGCACCGCTCTGGACGGCGTGGACGGTGACGTCGGCGAGGGCGTGGCAGCCGGTGACGGTGCCGCCATCGTTGTAGCCCACGATGGCGCCGGTGCGGTCGTAGCCGGTGATGCGGGCGTCGGCGAGGATGACGCTCTTCACCTCGGCTGGGCTGCCGATTTGGCCGAAGAGGCCCTGATACGTGTCGGCGTAGTCATTGCCGCCCTTGTAGATGCGGATGCCGCTGACGACGTGGTTCTGGCCGTCGAAGGTACCGCGGAAGTAGCGGTCGTTCGTGCCGTCGTAGCCTCCGATGGCTTCGTAGTTGCTGTCGGTGTCGCCGAGGTTGGTGTGGTCGTAGGCGATGTCGGCTTCGAGGCGGAAGTGCTTGCCGCTGTAGTCGTTGGCGGTCTCGCCGTGGGTGCCGTTGACGCGGTGGGCCAGCAGGTCGAGCTGGTCTTTATTATATATAAGGTAGGGGGTGTCGGCGGTGCCGGCGCTCTGGGTGGCCCAGTCGATGGGGGCGAGGGTTCCAAGGCTGATGGTCACATCCTCGTCGGGCATCAGGAGTATCCAGCCGTCGGCGTCGCTGCCGCTGAGGATGCCTGCGCTGGCGTTGTAGCCGTCGTAGCGGTAGCCGTCGGGTGCGGTGGCGGTGTTGGTGAGGGTGAGGCTCGGCTGGTCGTAACTGCCGGCATAGAGCACGTCATTGTACTTGATGCCCGTGCCATAGCTGGTGATGCCGCTGACAGTGTAGTCAGTGGCGTTGCCGGCGTTCTCCACGGTGACACCCGTGCCAGGCGTGATGCTATTGGCTTGTTTGCCCTGTGCCGTGCCCATCGTCGCGGTATAGTAGCAGTTAGCGCCTATTGTCGGGTTGTTTCCACGCACGAAGGTGGCGCCATTGTCGATGGCCGTTTCACCCTGAGCGACCGCGATGTTGGCATCGGGGGCATAGAGTGAATTGGTAACAATAGCAGTAGTATTACCGCTCCATCCCACAAAACCGCCGCAATACTGGGTGCCGCTGGTGGTCAGCAGGCGACCGTTAAAGACGCAGCCCTCGATGTTCGTGTTGCTTGCCGGCATGGCCACGATGCCGCCGTGGGTGCCGTCGCCGCTGACGCTGCTGTGGATGACGGTGCCGACCTGGCAGTTGGTGATGTTCGTCGTGCCGTATGGTCTGCTGACAAGTCCTGCCGCAAACTTCTGTGAGGTGTATATGTAGCCTGCCACCTTAAGGTCGCGGATAGTGGCTCCGTTGACATAGCGGAACGGGGCGCAGTTTTGTTCGTTGAAGGCGCTCTCTGACGTGCCTTGGGTGAAGGTCAGCGTGTGGGTTCCGTCGCCGAGGAAGGTGCCTTGGAACGAGTTGGTCTCACTCGTGCCCACCATTGTCGAAACGCTGATGTCGGCGGTCAGCTTCACGAACTGGTTGCTGTAGTTGTTGCCATTGTTGACACTCTCGGCGAAAGTGTCCCATTCTGCTTCGCTGCCAATGGCAAGGGCACTGTTTACCGGGTCGCCGGTAGCGGTGATATTGAAGGTCTTCGTGCCGGTGTAGCTGCCCGCGCCGGTGAGCACCAATGTGTAGTTGCCAGCCGTGCTGATTTTTACGGGAAAATTCTGCACAGCATTTCCGTCCAGCGTGGCCGTATAGTCAGTGCCCAAGGTGAGGGTTGCCGCAGAGGGGTCGGTCACCGTTGGCGTGATGAATACGAGGCCTTGATCCAAATCGTATGCTGCTTCCACGCCGCTGACGGTACAGGCATAATAGACCGTGGTGCCGCTGATTGTTATCGACTTGCTGATTTCGTTGGCCGGAGCGGTGTAATAGACCTGTGTGCCCTGGTTGGTGGGCAGGTTGGCGGTAGCGACGAAGTAGCAGTTCTCGATGGTAACGGTGGCTCCGTTATACAGGCCTACGAAGGTGTTACTAACCATACCCTCAGCCACGCTACTGGGTGCCACAAGAGAATTGGTGATTGTTGTTGACGTGTTTTCATTGCACATTCCGACGATTCCCCCACAAAATGTGGTGCCGTACGAGTTGGTATGGGCAACAGTGGCGGCAAACGAACCGTCGAAAACGCAGCCGCTGATGGTGACGTTTCCGTTGTTTGAGGCAACAAGACCGCCGTGAGCGTCCATTTGCGGTCTGCTGCTGGAGATGGCTACAGAGCTGCTACAGGATATAAGGTTCAGCGAGCCGGTCACATCACCCACTATGCCAGCGGCACACATGGCGCCGGTAGTGATGGTGCCTGTCGTCTTAAGGTTCCTGATGGTGGCGTTTTTGACGTAGCGGAATGGGGCCGTCACGGCATATTCCGTGTTATAGCTGACGGTCAGCGTGTGGCCGTCGCCGTCGAACAAGCCCTGAAACGAGTTGCTCTCACTGCTGCCTGCCATCTCCGATACACTGATGTCGCTGGTCAACTTCACATACTTGTCGCTGAAGGTGTTGCCATACAAGGTGCTGCCGGTGTTCACTGCGATGCAAAATAAGTTCCAATCACTTTGACTGCCGATTTCGTAGAGCGTGAGCAGGTTGAATGTAAGGCACGCACGGACAGGAACAGTTTGGGCGTTAGACACGAAGCCAGACCAACCATGGTTCTCTTGGATAATAAGTCCATTAACTCCAGATCCATCCATCTCACTTGACCAATAATAAGTAAGCATGTCTGTACCGCCAACGCTGCTGAATCCTTCGAACAAGGCCGGGCCGCTACCAGCGGCACTGATCATCTTGTCCCATTCGCTCTTGCTGGCCAGTTTCCAAGTTCCGCCTACGACGGGCATGCTTGTATTCTTGTTGTTGCAAGCAGTTATTCCATCAGCCTGTGTATACTGTCCCTCATCGCGCAGTGCCAGAGCCAGACCCGCTTTGTTCGACTCGTCAATGTAGATAATCTTGGCCGCGGCCGTCTTGCCGTCAGCCGTTGCGGCCGCCACGTTGTCGTAGATGGTGCCATCGGTGCATACCACACGGTTTTTGTCGCTGGCCGTGCAGTAGATACCGTTCTGTGCCCAAGCTCCCTGTGCAAATGCACACAACAGAGCGATAAATAGTAAAAGTCTCTTAGTCATATTTCGTAGTTTTTATTATCGTTTTGATAAGTTACTTTCTTTGGTTTCCGTCAAAAAACAAGCTACAAGTCCGTAGGTAATGGTCGGACGAATCCATATTTCAGTGAGCATATATGGTGTGTATTCGTCAGCGGGCTCAAGATAGATGTCTAAGTTGTAGAGCGCGGCTATTATCATATCGATAACACAAATCATCCACAGGTTGCGCTTGGTGTAGCTCTTCCAGTCTTTACGCGAGTAGAAATAAGTGAGCATAATGAGCAGCACTATAGCGAAGATTGTGCAAATATAGTGTAGAGATTGATAAGCCAGCGGAGGTGCGAAAAGAATGTCGCGCAGCAATATGGTCACGCCTAAACACACCGAACACCAGTAATTCAACTGATCCGGCTCCAGTCGGTTAAAGAAATACATCCACATCATGACCAGACAGGCCAGATAAAACGTATTGAGGACCAGTTCAGGCCATGTGTTTTTAAATCCAAAATGAAAAACACCGTAGAGCATGACTGCCACTGATAAAATTCCCGCCAATCCGGTAATTACGATGTCGAAAATCTGACGTCTTTCGTTAAATCTTATCATGGTACAGATAGTTAATAATTATTAAGTCGGTTTTAGTTAGTTCGATAAGTAAGCAACTTTGCCGTCGGTTGACGGCAAAGTGCCCGGAAATTTATTCCCGTTAATAATGATGTTAGTTAGTTGTGTGTGTTCTAAAATGCAAAGATAGCCAATTATCTTCAAATGTCAAAACCCCGAATGCCGACAGCATTCAGGTTTTGCATATTTTGCAAATTTTTGCAAATTTTGAAACAAAAATTGCAAATTTTGAAAGTCGGGGAGTCTGTTATTTGTCAGTTTCACGCATCCAAGCCGTCACGGATTGTCCCATGCGCTGCTTGAAAGCCAGGCTGAAGGTGCTGTAACTGCGGTAGCCGCTGTCGCTTGCCAGTTGCTGGGCAGTCACTTGTTGACGAGCGGCCACAGCCTCACGGTAGAGGTTAACGAAATGATTGATGCGCAGATTGTTTATATAAGCATTGTAAGTGATGCCCTGACGTGAGAAAAACTGGCTCAGATAGAAGCGGTTGGTGCCTATGGACTGGGCCAGCTGTTGAAGGGTGAGATCGTGCTGCAAGTAGAGCAGTGTGCCCACGCAACGCTCATCCAACAGTTCCTCTATATTTGAAGGTATGTTCAAAGGCTGTTTCGCCTGGGATTCAGGTTGCTCTTGCTGTTCAACCGGCATGATATCCAACTTAGGCATTGTATCTATTCGCCACAACAAAAAGCCGAACACACCGATTGACGCTATTTGAACAATATAGCTTATGGTTATGTTGTCGCCATCGAACCCATAGGTTACTATTAACAGCGAGACCGCAATTACCACCACTTGGCTGTGCAGCACTTCCTTATGTTCCAAATCGGCATAATTGTCGCGAAGCCAACGCCCGTATTGCCTTACAGCAAACAACGTATATACAGTGAATACCAAGTAGACCAACAATACGTAGTATACTGCTATATTCATGAAATTACGGTTGGGATAGGCTACGTTAAGTCCTAAAAAAACAGCGCATGGTATGGTTGCAATAACTACTGGCCAGATGGAGCGCTTGCGGTCCTGAAGCATGGCAAGCAGGGTGCCGGGAATAGTGGTCATAAGCCCCAAACAGTCGAGCATGTTTACAACCATGCAACTAATACTGTAGACGTCGCCGGAATAGAGATAGAAAAGCAACCACCATATGTGGCCCAAAAACGTTACAGCAAAAAATGCCGCGGCCCAACGGCGAAGCTGTAAAGGCGGCGTGATGCCATCAGCGAAGGCATTACCCTTGCGCAACAAGAGATAAATACAGGCTATTAGAGCCGAAACTGCAGCTCCGCCATAGAGTATGAAATATACAATAAATTCGGTAGATATATCTTCAATAGACATAGATTCAAATTTTTAAATAGGCCTTTCAAGGGTGCAAAAGTAGTAAAAAGTTTGCTGTTTTTCCAAAAAAAATAATTATTTTTGCAAGTCTATCCCAACATATAAAACTATGAAAAAGTTGATTTTAGTTCGCCACGGCGAAAGTGAATGGAATAAGCTCAACCTCTTTACAGGTTGGACAAATGTCGATTTGTCGGAAAAAGGCATTCAGGAAGCCCAAGAAGCCGGAAAAGCCTTGAAAGACGGTGGTTACAAACCTCAGATCTGCTTCACATCTTACCTCAAGAGAGCTGTCAAGACTCTCAACAACATACTCGATGTGATGGATATGGACTGGCTGCCAGTTTATAAGACCTGGCGCCTCAACGAGAAGAGCTACGGCCAGCTGCAGGGTTTGAACAAAGTGGACATGGCCAAGAAATACGGCGAGGAACAGGTGTTGAAATGGCGCCGTTGCTTCGACGTTCAGCCACCGGCGCTGGCTATGGACGACCCAAAGAGCCCACGTCAGGATCCGCGTTACGCTGAGCTCACCGACGAACAGATTCCGCTCACCGAGTCATTGAAAGACACCATCGCCCGTTTGATGCCTTATTATAAGGATGTGATTCTCAAGGCCTTCGAAAATCACGACGAGGTTATGGTGGTGGCCCACGGCAACAGTCTGCGCGGCATAGTGAAAGAACTCAAAGGCATGGGCGAGGATGAAATCATCAAGTTCAACATCCCTACAGCCATACCTTACGTCTTCGAGTTTGACGACAACATGAAGCTGCAGAAAGACTTCTTCCTCGGCGACCCTGACGAGATTGCCAAGAAGATGCAGAGCGTTGCCAACCAAGGTAAGGCAAAATAAGTTTTTAACATCCATCAGATGTTTGTCGACATCCATACTCACATTGACAATCAATCTGTTATAAAGATTGTCGACGGGTGTGGGGAAAGGATTTTGACTACAGTCGGAGTACATCCCTGGGAACTTGACCGTCATTTCGACTGGAGTGAAGCGGAATGGAGCAATGAAGTGAGTGCCATTGGCGAGGTCGGGCTCGACAAAGCCCACCGCGACACTTTCGGACAACAGCAGGAGGTGTTCGCTCAGATGATAAAGCTGTCCGAAACTTATCGCAAACCTGTGATAATCCACTGCGTGAGGGCTTATTCCGAGCTTATCGCCATGCGGAAGTCTACCAAGGCCAAGATGCCATGGGTGATTCACGGCTTCAACGGTTCGGTCGAGACCATGCGGCAGCTGCTGAAGCACGACATGTACATCTCTTTGGGCGAAGTGCTGTACCGCAACGAGACAAAAGCTGCCGAAATACTGAAAAATCTCCCTGTGGAGAGGCTGTTTTTGGAGACCGACGTCTCGGGCAGAGAAATAAAGGACGTTTATTCGAAGGCGGCGGCTTTGACGGGATGGGAGGTCGGTTTTTTATGCAAACAGATTTTTGAGAATTATGGACGATTGGAAACAACGAACGGAAATATTGGTGGGTAAAGACGGAGTGGAGCGTCTGGCCGCAGCCCATGTTTTGGTGGTAGGGCTCGGCGGCGTAGGTGCCTACGCCGCCGAACAACTGGCCCGTGCCGGCGTCGGTGAGATGACCATAGTCGACAGCGACACCGTCAGCGTGACCAACAAAAACCGACAGCTGTTGGCATTGGACAGCACCGTGGGACGCTACAAGACCGAAGTCATGGCCGAACGCATACGCGACATCAACCCCGACATCAAGCTGCACGTGCTCACCCAGTATCTCAAAGACCAATCCATAATCGATTTGATGGAGCAAAAGTTCGACTTCGTGGTCGATGCCATCGACACCATGGCACCTAAGGTGTTTCTGCTGTATTACGCAGTGCAAAACCATCAGAACATAGTCAGCTGCATGGGCGCCGGAGGCAAGTACGACCCTACCAAAATAGAGATCTGCGACATGTCGAAGTCGTACAACTGCCGCCTCGCCTTCTACATCCGCAAGCGCCTGCACCGACTGGGCATACGCGAAGGCATCACCGTGGTGTTCTCACCCGAGAAGGTGGCCGACGACGCCTTCATAGTTGAAGACGAGCAGCAACAAAACAAAATCGCCACGGTTGGCACTGTATCATACATGCCGGCCGTGTTCGGATGCTTCTGCGCATCGTACGTTATCAACCAACTACTAGGAAAACAAAATCGTGTTTCTTCCTGACCTCTTTCTCGATGTTCGCTATGTAGTGCGTGCGTCTCGGAATAGTGTCAAGTATTTTCTGAGCCTCGTCGTACTCTCTCATCTCACGATATAACTCTATGATTTCCAGAATGGAAGCCTCATATTCCTCATCATCCGGAGTGTATCGGCCTTTCACCAGCAGTAACAAGGCTTTCATATTCTCCAGATAATCGTCGTGGTATTTCTTGAAAAGACGACGGCCTTCTATCTGTTTGCGACGGTTCTTGCGCCAGACGTTGAAACTCATCTTTCCAGACAACAGATAAGGCAGATGCATCTGATAGTTGTTGCGCACCAAATCGTTGTAGGCCCACCACATCAGACGACGGACGTATATCTCCTTGTCCTTGTCGTCCTTAATGACTTTAAGAAATTGTTTGTAATGATTCACCAAAGCCAGACGCCCTTCGTTGCTGTTGAAATGTATGCCGTAAAAGCGCCAGTGGTTCCAAGTGTAATATGGCACTGTAGGCTTTACAGGTGTCACCATAGGTTCCTTAAACTCTTCCACCCAAAACCAATGGCTGCACGAAGGACAGACTATGACTTTCTGAGGTTCGGTTATATAATTGTCGTTCAACGTCTTACCATCAGAATACAAGGTGGACTTGTTGACCAGCTCCGACCTTACGATATGGCCCTCAAGCCAAGCATCGCATCGCGGGCACTGCAGATAGAATGTGTCGAACTTAATCATAACCTGTGTCTTACTATTTTCTGCCGAAATCTGCCGGTATCTCACCCCAGATCTCGGTTCTCCATTTGTATATCGGCACCCTGAAGGTGTTGTCGTGAAGCCATTTCTCGGCTCTTTTTACCACCTCGAAGAGATATTTGTTCTTTTCATTCTCAACGAGTTTAGTCTTGCAGACACCCTCCGCCACCCATTTCTGACCGTTAACCGAGTCGGAATAGATGGGGATGTTGATGCGTTTTTTCTGCTGCCATGCCAGGCAATGCACTATTGCGAGAAACTCCCCTATGTTGTTGGTGCCGTATTCGAAGAGAGGGCTTTTGAACAACTCCTCCCCTGTCTCAACATAAACACCGCGATACTCCATTTTGCCGGGGTTTCCCGAGCATGCGGCATCGACGGCAATGGCGTTGGGCTCAGGCTTTGGACTGCCTTCCGGCAGTGACCGCCAAGACTCTGGCGTCTTGGCAGCAGACGGATTCCCATCCGTCTCCAAAGCGGTTTTTCCGAAATCAGGCTCGTTTTTAAACGCCGATTCGGCGGATTCTCTGGTGGGAAATCCTTTGTATCTCGCACCAGGGAATCCTTCCACCTGCAGACGGCATTCTTCCCAAGAGTTGAAAACGCCTATCTGCCGGCCTGTCCAAACCGTATAAAATTTGTTTTTCAATTACTGTTTGCGAACTGCCAATAACAATTCAAGCATCTTGATTGCCGAATCCGACACTATGGTGCCAGGTCCGAAGATGGCCACTGCGCCGGCATCGTACAGGAACTGATAGTCCTGGTGAGGGATAACGCCACCCACTGTCACCATGATATCCGGGCGACCGAGTTTGGCCAGCTCTTCAATCACCTGAGGGACGAGGGTCTTGTGACCTGCTGCCAGTGACGACACACCCACGATGTGGACGTCGTTTTCCACAGCCTGACGTGCTGTCTCGGCCGGTGTCTGGAACAAAGGTCCCATATCGACGTCGAAGCCTATGTCAGCGTAACCTGTAGCGACAACCTTAGCACCACGGTCGTGACCGTCCTGACCCATCTTGGCAATCATGATACGAGGACGACGACCTTCGATACGAGCGAACTCGTCAGCCATTGCCTGTGCCTTTGCGAACTTCTCATTGCCTTTTGCTTCCATAGAATAAACTCCTGATATTGAACGAATAACAGCTTTATAACGACCCACGACCTTCTCGCATGCCATTGAGATCTCACCCAATGTGGCGCGGCATTTTGCTGCTTCCACTGCGAGAGCGAGGAGGTTGCCCTTGCCTGTCTTCACCGATTCGGTGATGGCGTCGAGACAACGCTGCACGTCGGCTTCGTTACGGTTTGCCTTCAATTCTTTCAGACGGCGGATCTGTGACTCACGCACCGCTGTGTTGTCAACTTCGAGAGTATCGATGCTATCCTCATGTTCGAGACGGTATTTGTTGATACCGACTATGGTCTCTGTACCTGCGTCAATCTTAGCCTGCTTACGGGCTGCAGCCTCTTCGATACGCATCTTCGGAAGACCTGTCTCTATAGCCTTTGCCATACCGCCCATCTGCTCGACCTCCATGATGTGTGACCATGCACGCTCAGCGATCTCCTTGGTGAGTGATTCAACATAATATGAACCTGCCCATGGGTCGACGACGCGGCAAACGTTGGTCTCTTCCTGGATGTAGATCTGGGTGTTACGTGCGATACGTGCCGAGAAATCGGTTGGAAGTGCGATAGCCTCGTCCAAAGCGTTGGTGTGCAACGACTGTGTGTGACCGAGGGCTGCTCCCATAGCTTCGATACATGTACGGGCCACGTTGTTGAACGGGTCTTGCTCTGTGAGTGACCAACCTGAAGTCTGGGTGTGAGTACGCAGAGCCAGTGACTTGTCGCTCTTCGGGTTGAAGGTCTTCACTATCTTAGCCCACAGCATACGTGCGGCGCGCATCTTTGCGATCTCCATGAAATGGTTCATTCCGGAGCACCAGAAGAACGACAGACGTGGAGCGAAAGCGTCGATGTCCAAGCCCGACTTGACACCTGTGCGGAGGTAATCCCAACCGTCGGCCAAGGTGTAAGCCAACTCGATGTCGCATGTAGCGCCGGCTTCCTGCATGTGGTAGCCAGAGATTGAAATTGAGTTGAACTTCGGCATGTTCTGCGATGTGAAAGCGAAGATATCAGCTATGATTCGCATTGAGAACTCCGGAGGATAGATATAGGTGTTACGCACCATGAACTCCTTCAAAATGTCGTTCTGGATTGTACCCTGAAGCTCTTCATATTTAGCGCCCTGTTCCAAAGCGGCCACAATGTAGAATGCCAAGATAGGCAACACAGCGCCGTTCATTGTCATTGAAACAGACATCTTATTCAGCGGGATCTGGTCGAACAAGACCTTCATGTCTTCGACCGAGCAGATTGACACGCCGGCCTTACCGACATCACCCATAACACGCTCATGGTCAGCGTCATAGCCACGGTGTGTAGCAAGGTCGAAAGCCACTGACAGACCTTTCTGACCGGCGGCGATGTTACGGCGGTAGAATGCGTTTGACTCCTCAGCTGTAGAGAAACCTGCATACTGACGGACTGTCCAAGGACGCATCACATACATGGTTGAATAAGGTCCACGGAGATAAGGAGCTATACCTGCAGCGTAGTTGAGGTGCTCCATATTCTCGAGGTCTTCGGCTGTATAAGCCGGCTTCACGTTGATATGCTCAACTGTTTCCCAGTCAGGCTGGTAGTCAGCCTTGATATTCGACTTAGGTATAGCGTTGATATTGATATTTTTGAAATCTGGTTTCATTGCTTACTCCTTTCTCATTTTGTTATACCTAATTTTTTCTGGAAACTCTGTAATGTCTCAAGGACGTTGCTCTTGACGTGGATGAAGTATTCGAGGCCGGCCTCTTTGAGGATGTCGGCAGTGCCTTCCGGATTACCGGCGAGCACCACTATGGTCTCGTTCTTCAGTTCCTCGTAGATCTTGAGGGCGTTGCCTTCGCCGTATTCCTCGTCTGACGAGCAGATGACCAGGATTTCAGGTTTTACCTGACGTGCCGCGGCTATGCCTTCTTCCAAGGTCTTGAAGCCAGGGTTGTCAACCACTTCGAAGCCAGCGCAAGCGAAGAAGTTGGATGCGAAGTTGGCGCGGGCCTTACGCATTGCCAGGTTGCCGTAGGTGAACATCCATGCTGTAGGACGCTTGTGGTTCTTAGCGTAGACGTCGGTGGCATAACGCATTGTCTCAAACTGCTGAGCCACGCGGAAGGTGTCGATGGTGTCGACTTCAGCCTTAGCCTCGCGTTTGCAGTCAGCTTTGAACACCCACTCGGCCGGGTCGAACTTCATAGTCTCGGTGAAGTTCGGGAACTGGTTGGTTCCGAGTATGGTCTCGCGGCGTGTGGCGACATTGCTGAAACGCTTGGCTGCGCTTTCCTTCACTATATTTTGGATTGTGCCCTTGCGTACCGATGCGAGGTAACCGCCCTCTTCCTGAATCTGGAGGAAGACGTTCCATGCCGCGGTAGCTATGGACTCTGTAAGATTCTCAACATAATATGAACCTGCAGCAGGGTCAGCGACCTTGTCGAAGTGTGACTCTTCCTTGAGGATGAGCTGCTGGTTGCGTGAGATACGGTCTGAGAACTCGGTGGCCTCTTCGTATGTGGCGTCGAAAGGAGTGACGCAGAACGAGTCGACACCGCCGAGGACAGCTGACATTGTACCTGTGGTGGTACGCAGCATGTTCACGTATGGGTCGTACAAACTCATGTTAATCAAAGCGTTGAAGGCATGGATGCGAATCTTGCAATTCTCTTCCTTGGCGCCGTAAGCCTTGAGGATTTCCGCCCAGAGCATGCGGTAGGCACGCATCTTGGCCATCTCCATGAAGTAGGTCTGACCGACTGCAACGTTGAAGCGCATCTTCGGGGCTATTTCATCGATAGTCATGCCCTTGGCGAGCAATTGCTCAATGTATTCAACACCAACCGAAAGGGCTATACCCATTTCCTGAGAGATGGTGGCGCCGGCGTTGGTGAACACGTGAGCGTTGACGCCTATGGTCTGCACTCCCGGAATCTCGGCCTTTGTGAGTATGGCTGCGAGTTCCATATCGGTGTTCTCGGTAACGAACCAAGTACCGCGACGGATGTAACGTGTCAGCGGGTCGTAGTTCAACGAGCCATTGATGCCCGGAATCTTCGACATCATCTCAAGAAGCGGAAGATGATACTTGTTGTTGTAAAAATTGATTTCGACTGCTTCGGCCACTATGCCGTTAAGGAGACCTGATATCTCGACAGCGTCGTATGGCTTGTCGTATTCGAGGCGGAACGAGAGAGCTGTTGCGCCACGGTTGAGTGCGTCGAGGGCTTTTTTGTTAGCCTCGTGGTAGTCTTTCACCACAATGTCTTCACACACAAGCCAGTCGTTGCCTTCTTTTTTCGTGCTGCGGATGTATGGATACTCGCCCGGTTTGGTGTCGAGCCACGGAATATCCTTCAGATTCTCAGCGCGATAGTACGGTCTTACCTGGAAACCTTCGGCTGTTTTCCAGACAAGTTTCTTGTTGTAATCGGCTCCTTTGAGGTCTTTCTCTATGACAGCTTCCCACTGTTCGGTGGTTACTGGAGGAAACTCCTCAAAAAGTTTTTTTTGGTTACTCATGATATTTAAAATTTTCGAAAATTTTTTGCAAAGATAGGAATTATTATTGAAAGAGGAAAGAGAAAAGTAAAAAAATTAGGATGTGGCGGCACGGCTCTTGTTGACGAGTATGACACCCGAGAAAACCAAGACGGCAGCTACTATTTTTTGCCATGTCAGGTGGTCCATGCCGGTGGCTATACCCACTATGGTGGCTATGATGGGCTGCAGGTAGCCGTACAGACTGACCACAGTCGGACGCAACACTTTTTGACCGACTGGAATCAAGTAATAAGCTATGAATGAGGAGAATACGACCACAAAACCCAGCTCCATGAGGTATCTCGAAGGCATAGCGGCCAAATTGAGGCCGGTCAGCTCCTTGAAATCAAAGGGTATAGCAACCAAAGCCGAAAACAGGAACATCCACTTCATGAATGTCACCACGCTGTATTTCTGAATGAGAGGCCTGAACGAACCGAGATACAAAGCGAAGAAGATACAGTTGAAAATCATGTAAACCACTCCCATGGTGGTGGTTTCGGTCACGCTGTTGCTCTCGACACGTACCGTATTGAAAACCAGGAATATAACGCCTATAAAACTCAGGGCCACGCCGCCGGCTTTTTTGAAAGTTATGGGCTCTTTCAGTACTATGGCGGCTATAAACATGGTAAAAATCGGGGTCAGAGGGGTGAGAATGCTGGTGTCGAAGGGAGTGGTCAGCGGACTGGACTTCAAAAACGACAGTTGCGTCAGGAAAAGACCCAGCATGGATGCCAGAAAAATTTTAGGGAAATCGCGAGTTTCCACCTTTTCACGAGGCGTAAAAAGCGACAGCAGCCAGAACAGCAGGGCGGCGCCTGTCACACGAAAGCACAGCAGTCCCATGGGAGAAATCAGGGCCAGATTTGACAAGTCTCTGCAAATGATTATGTTAAAGCCGAAAATCGTGTAGGCTGTGAAGGCTGCAATATGACCTATATACTTTTTCATATCGGCTGCAAAATTACAAAATTAGCCATTAGGTATTAGCCATTAGCCAATAGTTTTTTTCGCTTATGGCTAATGGCTGGTTGCTACTGGCTAAAAATATCGTATATTTGCAAACTGAAAAAGCAAAAAATTTAGAAAAATGAGTAGAAAGGAAACTCCGGTCCTGCTTCTGACCGGTTATCTCGGAAGTGGTAAGACAACATTGGTCAACAACATTCTTGCCAACAAGAAAGGCATACGTTTTGCAGTGATTGTCAACGATATAGGCGAGGTCAACATTGACGCCGACCTCATTCAGAAAGGCGGAATAGTGGGTAAGAAAGACGAGAGTCTGGTGGCTCTTCAGAACGGCTGCATCTGCTGCACTCTGAAGATGGACCTCATCGAACAGCTCACCGACATCATGAAGATGGGCCGTTTCGACTACATAGTCATCGAAGCCAGCGGAATATGCGAACCCGAGCCTATAGCACGCACCATAGCCGGCATCCCGAACATGGGCTATGAATACACCAAATTCGGCACTCCTCGCCTCGACTGCATAGTGACAGTGGTCGACGCCTTGAGAATGAAAGACGAGTTCAGCTGCGGCAACGACCTCAAGCGCGACAACATAGACGACGAGGACATAGAAAACCTGCTCATCCAACAGATTGAGTTCTGCAACGTGGTCATGCTCAACAAGGTGTCCGAAGTGGAGCCCAAGGAGTTGGAGCGCATACGCCAGATTGTCAGAAGCTTGCAGCCCGACGCAAAGATAGTGGAGTGCGACTACGCCAACATCGACATAGAGAACCTGCTCAACAACGATATGTTCGACTACGACCAGGTGGCTGGTTCGGCGGGGTGGATTAAGATGATCGAGGATCATCACCTTAACGATAACGATAACGATAACGAGGAACATGAGCATGAGGGTGAGCATGGGCATCATCACCATGAGCATGAGCATCATCATGAGCATAATGAGGAGGAAGGTGAGGCTGAGGAATATGGCATCGGCACATTCGTTTACTTCAACCGCCGTCCTTTCGACACATTGAAGTTCAACGACTACGTGCTCAACAAATGGCCAAAAAACATTATACGTGCCAAGGGTTTATGCTATTTTGCCGACAACCAGGACATGTCTTACATATTCGAGACTGCGGGCCGTCAGAAAAAGCTGACCGAAGCCGGCTACTGGTTTGCCACAGCTTCTGAGGAGGAACTGCAGCAGTTTGTCGAGCGCGACCCGAGCATACTCAAAGACTGGGACGATGAATACGGCGACCGTATGGAAAAGATAGTGTTCATCGGACAAAAACTGGATAAGGAAGCGATAAAACAAGCGCTTGACAGCTGCTTGTTTTAGTCTCTAGTCTTTAGTCATACTAATGGCTAATGGCTAATGGCTAATGGCTAATGGCTAACGCCTAATGGCTAAAGCCTCCTTCACCGCGAATGGCAGCGACAGCAGGAAGGTCAGTGCATCGGCCACTGCCTGAGTCATCTCCACACCCTGAAGCCCTATGAAATGGGGCAGAATCATAATGGTCGGTATGAAAAACAAACCTTGTCGTCCCATTGACAGCAATGAGGCGATAAAGGTTTTGCGTACCGTCTGGTAAAGCATATTGGTGGCTGTGCTCACTCCCACCAGAGGGAACGACAGGCACTGCCATCGCAGCACCTCGGCTCCAATCCTGATCAGTTCCGGGTCCTCACTGCGGAACAGCCTCACAAGTTCGGGAGCATAAACCGAGAATGCTATGGATACAATCAGCAGTATGGCGGTTGACAGTTGCATGGTGAAAATGAACGACTTACGTACACGCTCATGCAGCCCGGCCCCATAGTTGAAACCGCATACCGGCTGGAACCCCTGCCCTATTCCCAAAATAATCGAGAAGGCAAACATCATTATGCGCGACACTATGGCAAAGGCCGCCAAGGCACTGGCCTCGGTGCCCGGATCGGCGTAAAATGCCGCATAACGGTTGAGCATAATTGTGCTGACACACACAAACACATGGCGCACCAGCGAGGGGTTGCCTCCCTTGAAAATCTCCTTGAAAGTCTGCCAGCTGGGGTTGACATTCCTCAGTCGGATGTGCACATTGCCTTTCTGCTCAGTGCCTATGAGCAACACCAGCCAGCCCACCATCTGACTGATACATGTGGCCAGCGAAGCTCCCATCACACCCATGTCCAGACTGTAAATGAAATAAGCGTCTAGTATGATATTGAGTATGGCTCCGGTGGAAATACCCACCATTGCGTAATGCGCATTGCCCTGCAGACGCAGCTGGTTGTTCAGGGTAAGAGACGACATCATGAAAGGAGTGCCTATGAGGATAAACAGCAGATAATCATTGGCATGCGGCAACACATCGGGGGTGGAGCCCATCATACGCGACAGTGGCGACAAAAGGCACAATCCCACTATCATAGCTATCAGACCGAAGGTCATTGAGGAGACGAAACCCGTGGCGGCCATCTTCTCGGCTTCGTCGTATTTCTTGGCCCCGAGAGCCGTCGAGATGAAATTGCCCGAACCGTGACCGAAAAAGAATCCCAGGGCGTTGATGAAGGTCATGTAAGCGAACGACACGCCAACGCCCGCCGTCGCCTCAGTGCTGATGTGCCCCACAAAAAACGCGTCGATGATGTTGTACAAAGCTGTCACCATCATCGAAACTATAGTAGGACCAGCCATTCTCAAAACCAACGGCCGCACTGGGCTTTCCGTCATCAACACGTAACGCTCGCCACGCCGCCGCTCGTCTTCCTCCTTCCGATTCCCGAAAATTCTCTTCATGCTGCAAAATTACAAAAAATAACGGCTCGTAATATAATTTTCCTTATCTTTGCAGGTTATTAATATAGACAGCTGTTTTTTATGGAAGAGAAAGATTTGAACGAAGAAGAAATTCTTGAAGAAAATATAACTGAAACGACCGAAGACGTTGACAGTCTGCTTAAATCAGCCCCTCAGAAGTTCAACCTGAAGGACGAGGAGATGGAAGACCGCATGGTGAACAAGCAGGACGAAGGCGAGGAATTCCAAGCTACATGGCCGCTACACGACGACATGAAGCAGACTCACACCAACGATTTTCACCGCGGATGCCGCATCAAAGCCGAGACTTACGAGTTCGGAAGCAACGTGCTGCGTCACGGACAATGCAAACTCGACAGCTTCAACTGGCTTAAGGATTACGAGAATGAGACACCTAAGGAAGGCGAACTTCTGGTGGCCGAGGTGCGTTTCAAAAACGACAGAAAAGACTTTTTCAGCTACCCTTCGGAGATGAATCTGCTTGAAGGTGAGCTTGTTGCTGTTGAGACTGCCATTGGACACGACATAGGCATAGTCACCATGGTGGGCGAACTTATCGACAGACAACGCAAACGCAAAAAGAGCAACACTCCCGTGTCAGAGCTTAAGAAAATCTATCGCCGCGCCCGCATCAACGACGTGGAGAAGTTTATCGAAGCCATACGCCAGGAGGAGCACACCCTTTACAGAAGCCGCGAAATCGCCTCCAGCCTGAAGCTTGAGATGAAGCTCAATGATATTGAATATCAAGGAGATAGAACAAAAGCCATATTCTATTACACAGCCGACGGCCGTGTAGACTTCCGTGAATTGATCAAGAAACTGGCCGAAGAGTTCCACGTACGTGTGGAAATGCGTCAGATCGGATTCCGTCAGGAGTCGGCCAAGCTCGGCGGCATAGGCTCATGCGGACGCGAGCTGTGCTGCGCCTCATGGATTACCGATTTCCAGTCAGTTACCACCAACGTGGCCAGAGTGCAGCAACTGTCACCCAACCCTCAGAAGCTGGCCGGACAGTGCGGCAAACTGAAGTGCTGCCTCAACTACGAATACGACACTTACGTGGACGCCCTGAAAGGTTTCCCAGACAACCGCATAGTGCTCAAAACCAAGAAAGGCGACGGCATCTACCAGAAAATCGACATCTTCAAGGGCCTGATGTGGTATTCCTACCCATTCGACCGCAACAACATGATGGCTATTCCGGTGGAAAAGGTGAAAGACATTATTGAAAGAAACAAAAAAGGCGATCTGCCGGAACAGTTGGAAGACTTCGCATTCATAAAGGAACAGAAGAACAACGACTACGGTGAGGACGGCAAGCCGGCCGATTTGTCGAAACTGGAATAAAGTTTAGTTTGAAAGTGTATAAGAAGTTTGTTTATATTGCTTTAGTGACTATTTTGATGGTCTCGTGCGGCGGCAACAGGCTGTACGACGAGAGCGTCATCATTCCGGGAGCCAAGTGGGACAACCAGAACGTGCCGTATTTCGACGTTACGGTCGACGACACCCTTGCCGACTATGCCTTTTATCTGAATATCAGGCATCTGGAAAGCTATAGCTACAGCAATTTATACGTCTTTATGCATACTGAGTTCCCAAACGGCAATGTGACTCACGACACCATTGAGTGCACCCTCGCCTACCCAGACGGCCGATGGATGGGCAAAGGCAGCGGCACCATGCGCTCGGCTAAAATAATGCTCAACCCCTGTTTGCGCTTCCCTTTGAGCGGCGTTTACCGTTTTGAGATTGAGCAGGCCATGCGCGAGAAAGAGCTACGCGGCATAACTGACGTAGGCATTTGTTTTGAAAAACAATAATTTATGGCAGAGAAAAAAGCTAAGAAGAAAAAAGACGTCAAGGTTTATCTGATAGTGATCTGGTCGCTGTTCGCGATGGGTGTGCTGTCGGTATATCTGCTTTTCTACGGCATAAATCACGAATGGTTCGGCCCTATGCCGACATTCGAAGAGCTTGAAAACCCTGAGACCAACCTCGCCACAGAAATCATCTCCTGTGACGGCAAGTTGCTTGGAACCTATTACATAGAGAACCGTTCCAACGTGAGCTATCAGGACATTTCACCCAACCTCATCCATGCTCTTGTAGCCATCGAAGACGTCCGATTCTACGAGCACAGCGGCATAGATAAGATAGCGCTTTTCAGAGTGGTGAAAGGCATTTCCACTGGTCATACTGAACAGGGTGGCGGCAGTACCCTCACCCAACAGCTGGCCAAAAACCTTTTCCCTCGAGCTGAAGAGTTGAGCGTAACCCAACTGGTCATCAGGAAGCTGCAGGAATGGGTCACGGCCACCAAACTGGAATACAACTATTCGAAGGACGAGATCATAGCCATGTATCTCAACACTGTGTTCTACGGACACAACGCCTTCGGTATCAAAAAGGCGGCTGAGACCTTTTTTGGCAAGCAGCCCAGCGAGTTGACGGTTGAAGAGTCGGCAGTGCTGGCCGGAGTGTTGAAAGCCCAGACAAAATACAGCCCTATCAGCAATCCGGAGTATGCTTTGCAGCGCCGCAATCTGGTGCTGAAGCGCATGGTCACCAACGGCTCGCTGACCGAGCACGAATATGATTCAATTTCACAGATACCGATCGACATCTCGCATTTCGGCGTCTTGGACCATACTGCCGGACAAGCCACCTACTTCCGCGAGTTCCTCAGAGGTATACTGACCAAGTGGGCCAAAACCCACAACAAACCTGACGGCACTCCGTACAACATCTACAAAGACGGCCTGCGCGTCTACACCACCATCGACTCCAGAATGCAGCAGTATGCCGAGGAGGCGGTGCGCGAGCATCTGTCTCTCGACCTTCAGCCGGCCTTCTACGAACATTGGGAAGGTGACGAGCTGGCTCCGTTTGTGTTGAATGACCAAGAGGAAGTGGATCATCTGATGATGCTTTCGATGAAGCGCTCCGAGCGCTACCGTGTGCTGAAAAAGGCCGGATGGAGCATGGATTCCATAGTGGCTGATTTCAACA
>Ga0265300_10001448_pt1 | contig 22179 bp, 17 predicted proteins | sample AusTroGonzalo_MG_FD_193482 | JGI IMG/M metagenome (GOLD analysis project Ga0265300, IMG submission 193482) | Bovine rumen microbial communities from tropical cattle in Woodstock, Queensland, Australia - Gonzalo_03 | ecosystem: Host-associated > Mammals > Digestive system > Stomach > Rumen ...
GCTCTCCATTGACTTCCAGAAGCCCTGGCAGAACCGCGATATCGAGTGCAACGGCGTGAAGTATCCCGGCAAGGCCTCGGCCCCCATCGTGCCCGCCCTCTTCGCCAGCTACAAGAAAGACCGTCTGGCCGTCTCCTCGATGATTGGCATCGTGGGCAGCGGCGGCTACGTGAAGTTCAACAACGGCATACCCATGTTCAGTGTACCCGTTGCCGCCACGTTGGCAGGCAACAGCATCACTCAGGGTTACGCCCTCGACACCAAGATGGAAGGTAAGCAGTATATCTACGGTGGACAGGTGAACGTCGCCTATCGTCTGAGCGATAATTTCTCGGCATCCGTCGGCATGCGTGCCAACTACTACGACGGCTTCACCCGCGGACACCTCACAGCCGTAGCTGGCAACCAATTGGCCGGCATGTTGCAACAGATTGGCATGCTGCCCACAGGAAAGGCCGACCTCGTCAACATGCAGCTCGACTGCAACCAGACGGGCTGGGGCTTCGCCCCCATCGTCGGCTTCAACACCCACATCGGTCCCCTGACCGTCGCCGCACGCTATGAGTTCCGCACCAAGCTAAAGACCAAGAACGACACCAAGCAGCTCATCATCGGCTCTATGGGACAGGACGTCGACATCAAGGCGATGGCCGAGAAGATAGGCACCCAGCAGACCGTTGCCGCCCTGTCGCAGACCACCCTCAGCGCTATGGCCCCGAAGATTGGCGAATACCTGCCCGACGAAGAGACACGCTACGACATGCCCGCCCTCCTCTCGCTGGCTGTGGGTTATGAGTTCACAGACAAGCTGCGTGTCACCGCCGAGTACCATTTCTTCGACGACAAGAACGCCAAGATGTCAGGCGACCGTCAGAAAGAGCTGAAGAGCGGCACCAACGAGTATCTGATTGGTGCTGAGTACGACATCAACGACCGCTTCACCGTCAGCCTTGGCGGCCAGCGCACCGACTACGGTCTCAGCGACGGCTACCAGACCGACACCTCCTTCGCCTGCGACAGCTACAGCATCGGCCTCGGCGGAGCCTGGAACGTCACCGACAAGATTCGCCTCAACGCCGGCTACTTCTGCACCATCTACAGCGACTACACCAAGACAGCCGCCTACGGACAGGAGACCTTCAGCCGCACCAACAACGTCGTCGGCGTCGGCGTCGACTTCAAGTTCTAAGTCGTTGTCGGCTCAGCGTCTCGCTATTTTCTGTCCTTGTCCGACAACGATACCACGAAAGCTATCAGTAGCCTGAGTGCCGCCAAGCGTATAAACGCGGGCAGCGCCAGGCTCTTTTTCATTCAACATTCTCCTGCTGTCATTTAGCGACGTAGCGTCACTGATGGCATCATATTCCGCCATCGTCTCAGCCATGCGGGCATCGAGGTCGGCCAGACGGTAGAGACCGTCGCCGTTGGCCGTCAGCCCCGCTACAGTGACGGGCAGCACCATGGGCGGCACCTCGAGCGAGAGCAGCGTGCGATGCTGCAACTCACCGACCGACTGGAAAACCAGGTTGATGGCGACAAAATCCTCCTTACCGTCGCTCCATTTCTCGAACACCAGCTTCGAGCCGATGGGTGTGTGCAGCTCCAGAGCCTGCTCCGTCTCCGGGTACACCAGGCGCAGGGCAGCGCCGATGCTGGCCAGGTTGCTATCGTGACCACAGAGGAAGGTAAACTTACGTCCCTCGTGGTGCAGCTCCTCGCGGATGCGGCTCACCAGCGGATAAGCCAGGTTCACGGCAGCGCTGTGGGCGGTGAAGAGCAGACCGTCGTACACCTCCTTGATGCCACAGATGGCCCGCCACTGCTCCAAGCTCAGCTCATGACCGAAGACCGCCATGCTCTCACTCTCGTAGCACTGCAGCACCAGCGCGTCAGCCACGCTGTTGGCCAGCGTGTAGCCGCCCGTCATCTTCGGTTCGTCACCCTTCTCTATCTTAAACTGCGTGTCGTCAAACCAGAAGTGCGTCGTGTCGTTCACGGCAGCAGGCGAGTGCGCCATGTCGATAATCTGCTCCACCAGCGTCAGCGCAGGCTGCACAGACTGCATCCATGCCTGCGGTCCGCCGTGCATGGCGTTTATCTCGGCCAGAACCTGCTGGCGATAGGCATCGTTCATCTTCGTAAACTGCGGCGTGAACACAGGGTCCATCTTGTCCTCCTCATACTTGTGCAGAATCTCCACGTTGGCAAAAGGCAGGAACCCCGCAGAGAAATACTTCGCCGTAGCAAACGTGCGCTGGCGTGAGTTGGCATAGAACAGCACCGCGTCGCCCTCCGGACGGCAGTTGTCAGGCAGCAGCCCCTCGCTGACCACCCATTTGCGGAAGAACTGTCCCATCTCCGTCTCCAGCACGCCGCCGCGCAGCGACAGCTGACTGCCTGGCGATGACCACGCGAACCACTGGTGTGGTGTCACCCTCATGTAGGCAGCCCCGCCCGATGCCAGCGGCGAGCGGATATTATGGCGGCTCATCACCACCACCTCCTTCAGTTCATACTTCGCCCGGAAGTCGTCCGAGCGTTTCGTTTGGGCCTGAAGCCCTGCGCCGCACAGCAGGATAGCGGCAATCATACATAGCAGATTCTTTTTCATAGTAACAATTCTTGGGGGACAAAGGTACGAATAAGTGAGCGAAAATGCAAATTTATTTGCAATTTTCGTGTACCAACGACCGTGGGGAATCCCCACGGCCGTTATTTCTACACAATAATCTCCTTGACCACCTTTTTGTACTGTCCCTGCTTCACGCGCTCCACGAACCCATGCAGCAGCCATCGCCTCGCTTGCTGTTGTGCAGCTGTCTTTTCAATGTCCAGCACCGCCATCACGTCCTTGGCCGTAAACGTCTCGGGCAGGTCGCGGTAGGCATCGGCGTTCTTCGTGTTACGCCGGCGTGGCACGTACTCGCGCTCGGCATTGTCCCATGAGTCCTGTAGCATCTGTCCGAAGAAGTAGTCCTGAAACCAGATGACCGAGTCGTAAATCAGTGTGGCGAAGCTGAGGTCGTCGTCGCTGATGTCGAGCTCGCCGGTCTTCTTGAAAGTCTCGTATTGTCGGCCGATGATGCGTGGGACGGTGAACCATGTGGCATAGAACACGGCACGCTTTCTCAGGTAGTCGAGCACCAGGTCGCCTGCGGCCTCGGCCTCCTGTGCCGACAGTTCGCAGAGCTTGTAGACGTGGTCGGTCAGCCGTCCGAGCGGCAGTTCGCCGTGCAGCTGCTCAAAGCGGTAGCCCCACTGCTTCAGTTCCTCGTTTGTCTTCCAGTCCACCACTTTCTTGCCCACCATCTTGAAGTTGGCACGGTCCATGAGGAAGATAGCCACGCGCGAACAGAGTCCGTCGTTGATGTTCCTCAGCGTGAACTTCTTATGCAGCGAGACGTTCGTGCCTGTGGTCACTGAGTTCCAGTAGACGGGCAGGATGTCGTTGATGGAGTCAGTGTTTGCATAGTCGACACCCGACAGCTCGTTGTGGAAGCTTTTCAGCTCCAGGTCGTGCTTGCCTATCCATGCGCCGCCGCTCTGTGCTGAGATGCTGGAGTCGAGCTCCGAGTCGAACATATAGAGGTGCAGGGGCATCACCTCGCCGTCGACCACCTCCTTGGCCCGTTTCAGTCGTCGGAAGAAGATGTTGTTCGATGTCTTCGTGGGCAGGTAGCGTATCATGCCCTCGGGCTCCACCAGCGCGTCCTGCTTCTGTGCCTTCGACGAGGTGCCGCGCTTCTTCTGTTCCTGCTTGTAGCGTGTCTCCTGTGCACGCACCTCCTCGTCCTTCGTCCGCATCGAAGCCATGATCTGGTCGTCCAGGTCTTTGGCAAACGACTTGCCCGATGCGGGATGGCCAATGATGAGCACCTGCGGGTTCATGCGCTGCCGTGCACCGTTGAAGTGTTCGTACCAGCAGCGTGTCAGCAGTGTGCAGTACATGGCCCCTGCGGCATAGACGGCTCCCAGCCAGTTCCGCCGGCTCACTCCCCGACAGGCCTCGGCATAAGGGGCGCAAAGCAGAGGCTCCAACCTTTCAGCGAACTGGTCGTAAGGCACTTCAACGCCTCCCACAGCTCTTGCAGCTGCTGGGGACTGGCCTGCGTGAATACCCACACTTTCAAGCACCCCTTGCATCCTTTTCGGGATGTCTTTGTACAGCTTTCGCTCACAAGCCGTATGAGCAATGTCGCTGACCTCTTTGTCGCCTCGTTCCCGGATGATGTCCTGCACAAATCCACACAGTCTAAGCACCCTGTCGACCATCTGCGGCTGATTGTCGCAGATATACCTGAGGTCGAGAGCCAACTGTAGCATTGTTCGATGGCGGTCTCCAGGGGCAGGTGCGCCACCTTGCGCGGTCTGCCACGCTTCACAGATTGTTTTGTATTCGATTCCATGATAGTTCAGTTCCTCTTCTTTAACTTCTCTAACTTCTTTAACTCCTTTAACTTCTTTCTCCGGTTCAGTACGGCCCTGACGATAAGCCTCGCCATAAGCCTTGTCAAACGCTTCATCATAATAGTTCAACAGTTCCTCTTCGTTCAGCTCATACACATCCTCCCGCATGGGAGCATAAGAGATTCTCGACGCGTCGATACAGCTCATGTCGGGCTTCACGCCCAGCTCACGAGCCAGTGCCAGCTGGTTGTCGGCAATATTGCCAACCTCCACACGCGCCTTGCACACCAGCCTCAGACCGTGCCCCGACGATGTCAGGTGCGCCATCACCACCTCCCACGGGAAGCCTTCCTGCTTCGTGCGCCCGTACACCTCCCGCGGGTTGTCAATGTGGTCGGCATCAAACATGAAGAGTCCCGACAGGTGGATGCCGGCCAACACCCTGCGCTTCATCTTTTTCGTGGGGTCTTTCTTCGTCGGCACCTCGTCAAACTCCCTCGCGCCGAATATCAGGCACGGCAGGCTTTCCTTCAGCGACGCAGCCCAGCGGCCCAGCTTCTCCTCGTCCGTCAGCGCCTGAAACGCCTCGCCCGTCTTCTTCCGGCTCTCCTTGACGCAGAACTTCTGGAAGTCCGTATCAGCCACCCACACCTTGACGGCATCGGGCTGTCGCACCTTGCGTATCGTCTCAATCTTCCACTTCACCAGCGGCGAGTCCAGCACCTCGTTCAGTTTCTCCCGCGTGCCAGGCACGGCGGGAGAAAAGAATTGATTATCCTGTGTACAAAACATACGCTCCCTACACCCTGTCGATAATCACCTGGTCCACGATGGCCTGCATGGCCTCGTCGTGGTCGCTCTCGAAGTCCTGCAGCACCTCGTCCAGCGGCTGGTCGCTGTCCACGCCCAGATAAACCTTCCACTTCCTCTGCGACCGCTTCAGCCAGCCCCAAGGCAGCTTCTTCACCATCACGTCGCGCACGCGGCAGCGCGACTGTCTGATGTAGGCCCTGAAACTCTTCTTGCCCGTCCACAGGTCGTAAGCCATCGAACCCTCCACTCTTTTGCCCGTTAGCATGCGGGCCCATGTCTCTTCGCTAATATCCACCTTAATAATCATATTCTTTCGTCCCTTTTTTGTTTATGTTTCCGTTAAAAATCCATATAGACGGAGTCCTGCTCCCTTTCGAAGTCTGCCCTTGTCTTGCAGACGTCCTCGCAGCCTCTCATCTCCACCAGAGTCAGTTGGTACTCCCGTCGCTTCACGCTTCCGCGTTCGCAACCCAGCATTCCCAACTCTTCGCTCATCTGCCAGTCGCAGCATCTGTGCTTGCTCCTGACCACACTCCCTGTCAGTTCGCAACAACGGTGTCCGAAGTCCGACAGGCACTTATGCCGGCACGAGGCACAGCACGCTTTCACCCTGATGCCGTATCTGTTGACCAGCATCACACCCATTTGCAGTTTCTTGTTCATAGTTTCTTTATTATTAATAATGTTTACTGTTTTTGTCTCTCACCCGCAATATCAAAGAACGCTTGTCGTTTCCTCTGATTGACGATGCAAAGATATGACCTTTCCGACAGCCCGCAAAGGCTGTTTCTCCGCCCTTCCGACATCCGTTCCGACATACGGTTACTTTTCCGAAATACTTTCCGAAATGCAGCGTTTCGCCTGGACATAAGCACTCAGGAAACGCCTGCCCACATTCCTTCTTCTGACCACCTCACTATGGCTGGGGCCGTCTATGAATTCCCACTCAGGGAAGTCGTTCGTCACCAGTGCGCAGTTGTCATACAGCGACGACTTGCCAGGGCAGTTCTCAATATTGAGCGACTTCAGATAGTCGATAAACGACATGGCCGTGAAATACACCTCGAAGTCAGCCAACACCTGTTGGTTCATCACCGTCATGATCCACGCATAGTCGCGCGGCGACCTTATCACCTTGTCTTTCTGTAGCGTCCGTATAGCCTTCGCTACACACCGGTCTTGCTCGTCAATGGTCAGCAAGACCTCATCCTCCTCCCTCTCCACGACCCTCGCCAGCTTCCTGACCAGCGCCTCCAGTTCAGGTACCAGCTCGTCGGGCACCCGCAGTGTAATCTCTTTCATCTGTTCCAAGATTTGTGAGAAGTGTGGAGGTGTGCACTGTTCCCATGGGACCTCTCACGACATCTCGGATTCAACATTTCTTTGCTGTGCATCTTCAAATGCATGGGCAAAGTTAGGCACAAAAAAACACCCGATGAAACAATCGCTCATCGGATGGGAGTTTGTGGGAGTTTTTATGGGAGTTTTGCCCTTTTTTGCCTCCTCGGTGGGAGTTTTTCGTCTTTTGGTGGGAGTTTTTGGGAGTTTTATGGGAGTTTTTCAAGCATTCTCTCACCTGCGTCATGGTATTTCTGGTAGTGCGTGCCGTGTACAGGCGCCTTCTCGTCCGTCCATTTCCCGAACGGTTTCGAGAAGCACTCCACAACCATCCGTCGCAACTCAGCCTCCTGTGGCAGGTGCTTATGCTCAGGCAGCACGCTGCCCGTCAGTTCACAGAACAGGTCGAAACGCCCTGCAGGGACGAACCCGGCATCCATCAGCACGCGACAGGGGCCCAGCCAGTGACGCGCCGCCCTGATCTGTGGTCCGACATGCCTGAGTGCCGCCTCCACCTCCTCACGCGTCGGGACTCTTCTCGGCTTCACGGCCGGCGATTTCTCCTGCAGATACTCCATGATGCTGTTGCGCACATTTGACCTGGTGTCGCGAGGTGTCCTCAGGTTACACTTCACCCGCCCCAGGAAGTTCACCGTCATCGACTCTGTCAGCAGCATCGGCTCGTACTTCTTGTTGGCAGGCACCAGCCAGTGACGCCCAGCGTCGTCGACATAGTACGTCTTCAGCAGCTGTTCGCCGTCCACAATGGCCAGCACGATATCGTAGTTGTTGTAATGCCGCGTCTTCTCTATCAGCAGGACGTCGCCGTCGCAGATGCCGACACCCTCCATCGAGTCGCCCGATGCGTCTATCGCAAAGACCTTCAGCCCGCCTATCAGCATACTTGGCAGCATGATCTCCTCGGCTGGCACATCACCCAGCTCGTTAGGCAGACCACAGCTTACAGGCATGGCATAGTAAGGCACTGGCGTGTCGCACACCATCGGCCCCATCATCTGTTGCACATACAAACAACCCTCCATATCAGTCTTTACGTTCAAAGGTTTTTGGTTATAGAAAATCGAACGCAAAGATACAACAATTCCACCTTTTTCAATTCATCAAAATCACAGATTTTTGGCCCTCTAAAAGTTAAAGAAAGTCAATCCTCAGAGAGTCAAGAAGATTAATGGATCATCTGTTGCACATACAAACAACCCTCCATATCGGTCTTTACGTTCAAAAGTATGACACGGGACAATCCCGTGTCATACCCACTGGTTGCCCACTGGCGGAATTGTGTAGCACGGATACTGTTTACACGGTAACCTACACTGATAACAGCATCGAGATTGTAGAACTGTGTCATGTAGTTCTTACCGTCAGAAGCAGTTGCCGAGATTTTCTCGGTAACTGATTCTTTTAGCAACTCACCACTCGCAAATATATTCTTCAAATGGAGACCGATATTATCTGTTGAGCAATCGAATAGTGTTCCCATTGCTTTCTGGGTACACCAAACGGTTTTATCCTTATAATATACCTCTACGCCTTGTCCCTTTCCTTCAATCTGAAAGATCAAGAACTCAGCAGTACTATTTCTTATTTCTCTTTTCTTTGCCATATTTTTTTGTCTGCAAAAGTATACAAAAAACCAAATAATTAATAATACATCTCTACATACTTATATGCCTTTTCAAATACATCATTGTCCTTAATCCTGTATTTCAGCCAAAGTATAGTGCGCAGCATCTTCCGGACCTCATTCTGGCCCGATACGGTCTTGAAGGCATTATTGAAGCGACGCACGATATCCACCACTTGCGTATCAATATCATTCACCACATTTTCCACAACGATGGGGGTTACAGGCGTCTTGATGCTTTCAAACAGCTCTGTCAGAGCGTCTCTTGCCTGCTGGCGCTTGTCCTGAGGTTGTTCCATCTTCTGTTCGACTTCCAGTGTTTCCTTAGCAAGAGCCAAAAGATCCTTCAAGAACTGTATGCTGTCTATCTGTTTTTGACGCAACTTCTCCTGCAGTTCTTTCAACTTCTCACTGATTTTCTTGAACTCCTTCGAGCCTGAATGCTTCGGATTGCCCAGGCGCAGTTTCAGCATCTTCTCTATCTCAATGATGGTGCGATTGCGTTTCTTCTCATCCTTGATACACTCCTCCAACAGGCGCGTATCACTGACCACCAAGTCCTCAATGCTCTCACCAATATCTATCGACACCACATTCTCGTGAATCAGTTCAATGGTCTTAGGGCCAAGAAGAGTCCACATCAGATTACCTTTGCTGTCAACAGGTCGGATACTCTCATACACCTGACTCAGCCAGATGTAGTCATTCTTATACAGAAGCAGATCTTCATCAGGAGAAACCACCTCCCATGCTTTATGCAGACGGGTATAGTGAGCGCCAAACTGAGTCTTTACGTTTTCGTCCCTTAGTTTCTCCTGTGCCTCCTGCAAACCCTGGAATCCGCCAATGCTTCTGTCAACGCCAGGGAAGAAGTCGAGACAATCCTTCACGAATCCCGGTATCTTCTCCTTGACCTCTTTGATATTCTTAATGACAGTCTTTACTGTCTCCTCATCGAAACTGAGCGAGCTGGCATAATTATCGAAAACGCCCACGTAATCCACAATCAGACCACACTTCTTCTGAGCCTCATAGACACGGTTCGTACGACAAACAGCCTGCAACAGCGTATGGTCCTTCATGGGCTTATCCAGATACATGCATTGCAGGATAGGCGCATCGAAACCAGTCAACAGTTTCGAGGTGACTATCACAAACTTCAAGGGCGACAATGGGTCTCTGAACTTATTCAGCAATTTCTCCTGCTGGTCGTTTGTCAGCTTATACTCCTTATATTCATCGCCCTTGTCACCATTGGTATGCATCACGATAGCCGTCTCATCGCCACTTTCAGCCAGCAGCGCATCAATCTCCTTCTTATAGGCTACACAGCAAGCGCGATTATACACCACCACCTGACACTTCAATCCCGTAGGACGCACATATTGGCGATAGTGCTTGACGATATGATCGCATACCTCATGTATGCGTTTGGGCGACGTGAAGAAGGCTTCTACCTTTGTGCCTCTTGTCAACTGGTCTTTCTCCTCTTCTGAAAGCCCATAGTCCTCAGCCATTTTATCAAATGCCTCCTGAAGATTTTCCTCGTCAAGATGCAACTCTACTGGCACCTCGCGGAAGTTCAGTTCCAGTGTGGCACCATCATCGATAGAGTCCTGGAACGTATATTTCGACATGTACCCACCTGTATCCTCATCCGCACCAAAGCACTTGAAGGTGTTCTTGTCGCGCTTGTTAATGGGCGTACCTGTCAGTCCGAAGAAGAAGGCATTGGGCAGTGCCAAGCGCATGCGTTCTCCGAGGTCGCGTTCCTGCGTACGATGCGCCTCGTCCACCAGTACAATGATGTTCTCTCTGGCATTCTGTGCCTGCTGCACCTTACCAAACAGGAAGATGGTCGTGATGAGTATCTTGCGCTGGTCATGCTCAAAGAAGTTCTTCAGCTCCTCGCCCGTATAGGCAAAGTCCACGTTCTCAATCTCTGAGCGTGTAAAGTCGCCGGTTATCTGGTCTCTCAGGTCGACACGGTCGTCCACGATGGCTACTGTTGGCGCATTCAGTTCCTGCATCTTCATCAGTTTCTGGGCAGCAAACACCATCAGCCATGATTTTCCTGAGCCTTGGAAGTGCCATATCAAACCCTTCTTAGGTCCTAATCCGGTCTTGGTGCGCTCCATCACTCGGTTCACGATAGCCATACCGCCATAGTACTGCTGATAGCGACACACCACCTTTATCTTCTTCGATGAATCCTTCGTTGTGGTGAATACCGTGAAGAAGCGATAGATATCCAGCAGACGCAACGGGTCAATCAGACTCTTCAGATTGCGCTGCACGTCAGCCAACGTGCCATGCTTTCTCTCCTCATCCGCAAACCAGGGGCCCCACTTCGTCAGGGGCGCACCAATGCTGCCATAATACAGTTCCTTGCCCTCAGAGGCAAAGCTCAGGATATTAGGCACAAACATCTCTGGAATCGACTTCTGATAGTCCAGGATATCCTTGGCACCATCAGCCCAGCTAATACTTGCTTTGGTAGCCGTCTTCAGCTCACCTATCACCATTGGAATACCATTTATCAGCAGCACCACGTCGAGACGCTTGCCACCAGCATAGCTGCTCCTGGGGTACTCCCATTGATTGGTCACCACGTATGTGTTCTTCTTAGGTGCCAGCACGGGGTCAGTCTCGAAGAACCTGATGGAGACATGCTCACCCTCTCTGCCAAACGGGAAACTGTTCTCCTTGAAGAACAGGTTTCTCAGTTCCTGATTGGCCGTGATGATATCACCACCCATACCCTTATAGATGGTGTCCCTCACCTTCTGGATTACCACCTGAGCCTCAGACAGCGTGATGTGGTTTATCTTAATCAGTGCTTCTTGTAGCAGAGGCTCCACGATGACATCATTCTTTGCCTCTCGCAGTTCGTCTGCACTGCAATACTCGTAGCCGGCTTGCTTGGCCACTTCTATGCACATCTGCTCAGTTACATTGTCTTCGTTGAAGTATGCCATATTGATTATATTTCTCTTAAACTTCTCTTAAAGTTCACGTAAAGTTCACGTAAAGTTCACGTAATTCTCGTGTAAGCCAATTTTGTCTATCTTGCTGAAATACTGATGTTTACATTTTTGTCTCGCCTAAATTCTCACCTAAACTCGCCTAATTTTCGTGTAAATTCGGTGTAAACTTTACGTAAACTTCTCTTTATGTTCTCTTAAACCAAATACTATCGTTTCTTTTCACCAAGATAGATGATTCCTTTCTTTCGCAACTTCGTATATTGAATATCATTCTCCATATCATTTTATAGATTGTCGATTGTTACTTTCCAATAGCCTGTCTTATTGCTGCCTACGCGGACAATTAGACCCAAAGACTTCAATATGGAAATATGCTTATAAACTTGTCTTTCCTTCAAGCCCTTTTTCGCACAAATATCTGTAACCGTTGCTTTTGGATCCTGTTGGATAATGGCCAATACATCCCATGTGGATTGTGAAACCTCTGGAAATTTATCCTGCACTTTATCCTGCACTTTATCCTGCACTTTATTAGGAACTTCGTTCTCATCATCTTCATAATTCTCCATCGCATCCAGCAGGCATTTCAGCATGAACTCAACAAATGCAGTGCTATTGCCAGAAGCATCGCACTTGGCAATGACATTGTAGTAATCCTGCTGATGTTCCTTGACGATGGTCTCTACAGGTAACCATGCAAAGATACCCTTCCAGCGAGAGAGCAGCATGGTCTGCCAGAAACGGCCCATACGGCCATTGCCATCAATGAAGGGGTGGATAAACTCAAACTCGTAGTGGAACACACACGAATGAATCAACGGATGCGCTTTCGTCGTTTTCACCCATTGGAAAAGGTCACCCATCAGTTGTGGCACACGATCAGCAGGAGGTGCCATGTGCAGGCAGTTGCCAGCACCGTCAAACACGCCCACACCCTCCTGGCGATAGTGTCCTGCATTACGCACCAAATCCTTCATCATCAGCCCATGAGCCTTCAGCAGATCCTTCTCCTTGAAGGCATCCAGTTCTGGCATCAGGCGATAGGCTTCAATGGCATTCTTCACCTCCTGTATCTCGTCAGGAGCACCCAACACTCGCTTTCCGTCGATGATGTCAGTCACCTGCTTCAGCGACAGACTGTTATGCTCAATGGCCAGTGACGAGTGGATAGTCTTTATCTGACTCTTCTTACGCAACTGTGGAGAGGGCGCATCGTCGCCCAGCCTCATGTTAATGATGCCTACTTGCTCTGATATCTCAGAAATCAGATGTAGCATCTCTGACGTTATATCGAATGGTGGTTTATACATACTTAATCAAATATACTTACTTTTCCTTCCCCATCAAAAATTTCGCACTCCTTTGATAATACTTTGTTCTTACAAGAATACAGTAGAATCATTGATAGTCCGATTAGTAGAACAAATGTTTTTGAATAATGTTTCATTTTATACCATGTTAGTTATACTTGGATTCGTAAAAAAGAATATCTGTATAGTCATCATGTGTAGCATTGCTGGTAATCGTTAGGGGACGATAGCCATTATGTTCTAAATAATCACATAAGAAATCCAGCATTTTTTCCCCTCTTGCTTTGATGGAATCATGCTCCCAAGGATCCCAAGATTTTGTAGTAGCAATTTCTATCTCGCTGTAACTGCCATTTAAATAAGCGTCTTGTTTAGTTGCCCAAGGATTGTTGCCAATACCAGCATTCTTAATATCTTGAATGATGGTTAAATTTCCTAGGGTATTGACAAGTATATTCTTTGCCCTTCCTACTTCCTCAACATTCAATGAAGGGTGTGCATTCAAATAATTATTCATCTCAGTACTCCAATGGGTATTCCATGTCTTTGGCATAACATGCTCTATTTGAATATCATAATAATTCTTCCATCCTACATGAGGAAGACCTTTACCCTGTAGGTGTTCTTCATACTCCATCAAGAAAAATTTCAGAGCACCCCAGCGATGGAAGCCAATATTACCATTCACATAAGTAAACAAATATCGGAAACCTCCAATTAGGGATTGAACATCAATCTGCTGAAGTAACAAACACTCTAATTCATTTTTAAGTTCAGCTAAAGTCGTATTTCCTTTATGCAAATCACGTGCACGTGTAGCAAAACGGCGTTCGTCCAATATAGAAACTCCAGGTAGCGCATTTTTGAACAGAACTTTTTCTACCATCTTCAAGCACTCATCAACCAAAGTAGATTGGGTATTTGCCAGCATCAGCAACTCAGCAAGGAATAGACGCATCTCCTTTGAACCGTTTAGATACTGAATTTTTTGCAAATGCAGTCCTCTTGAAGTATTTAAATCAGGGAAATACACATCATACCAATGCCCAACATAATTGGCTATACCAGACACAAAAGTATGTATTTTATTATTATCTACTGCGGGTTCTTTGATAGAAGCATTGTGCTTTCTTGCCATGCTATAATCGTATTTTGTTGCATGGTTACAAAACATCTGAAATACCTTTGTCTCTGCTAGAGATTCTGAGAATGAATAATCAGCCGGTTCTCTCAATAAAGTTAGGTATGCAGATAGAAATTCATCTTCGCTCAATAAAGAATCTTTATTCTTACCAAGTGTCTCGTAAATCACCCCCCAAGAATCGTTTATGTCATCAGATAGTTGTTTTATATCAACAATGTCAGGATCAAACTTACTGGTCATATATAATAATCGATTCTTGAGCTTCTCCAGAGTTGTCAGAGATTTACCTCTATTATTCATAGTTTCAAAAACAGCCTGAACATCAAGATTGTCTTGTATGTATTTTGTGTCAAAGACTAATGCTGTAAGAAGCTTTTCTTGGAATTCCTTAAGTTCTTTTGGCTTTAAAGCAGAGAAACATTTATCAAAAAAAGAAGATGCAAATTCAAGGTTCGCTGTATAGATTGTAGGCGTAAATGGTAGTACGTTCGTTTCTCCAATGATGTTTTTCATGAAGAAACGGTAACTATTCCCATTAGTATCGCTATATAAAAATCTGCAAACGTTGTTATTAGTAATAATAAAATCTTTTACAAGCTGTTTTTTTCCGGTTGTTACCTTGTTTTTCAAAGCGTTAAGCATTATAACAATGGTTGTCAATCTCTGCTGACCATCAACAACATTGTAATACTCCATTCCTGTGGAAGATAGTTTCTTCTCCGCAGGAGTTAAATCGTTTACATCTATTTGCTGCAATGTTATTGCACCTGTATAATGAGGTCTATATGTCGCACCATTCTTCTGAATATCCATGATATCATCCCACAAATCGTTTAGTTGGGACTCTCCCCAGGCATATCCTCGTTGATAGTTTGGAATACGGAAACACTTATTGGCAAACAATCCAGGAAGTGTAACATTAGAAGCATCTGTTTGCATAATTACAGGTTTTCGTTAATGAGTGACTTAATGACTTTATCTATTGCGTCAATGGAATTACGAAAAATTGAGACACATCTCACATTAAAACACATTTAAAAATACCGATAGTCTTGAACTCTCGCTCTAAATCCAGTTCAATAACCTCGTAGTTACTATTAAGCGGATTCAATTCTACTTTAGAATGATACCATCCTTCTTCCGTTTTCACTTTCTCGCTATGATATCTCTTAATAGTGTACATACCCCCATAATCCAAGTCTCTTTCCTGGCATTGTGTAAGTACAATCTCACCATTACGGGAACCTGCATGATACCACTCAAATACACACAAATCTCCATCATGAATCTTTGGCTGCATTGAGTCACCCTTTGCGTGAACTACGAAGTGTTTCTTTGGATCAGGCCTAAAGCCGTGACCTGAGGCATCTATCCATCCTTCTACTTCTGGAACTTCCCCATCTTCGAAATAACCACAGGCTGCTCGCACTGAATATAATGGGATATAGCCGGCCTTATCTGTTCTGTGCTGGAAGTCGTAATCATCGATAATGACAGTACCTGTAGATGATTCTTCTGCAGCCATCAACACACCTGTATTCATCTCAACAATCTCAGCCTGCTTTCTTTGACAGCGTTCAAGGAATGCGGCTACTTCAGGATTGCAGCAATACACAAAACAACCTTTCTTGCCACGAGACATCAGTACACGATAGGCATTTCTGATATGACGTGTATATTCTGCAGAGTCACTTGATTGCACAGCCACGTTATTACCGACTTGTCCGATTAAGCAGTCGTTTAAAGAGTCATACTGAATATCAGGGCCAAGAATAACGCCAATATAATCGATTTCAAAACCTTGTATTGAGAATATGCATCCCACTTGGTTGATACCCTGTGGTTCAATGGCCCATGTATCAGCAGAACTGGCATATTTATCACGGAACTGTCCACGAGCTCTCACATTGTTAGTCTCCCAAGGCATTTCAAAATCGCCAATCTTTACATCCTTTATCAAGTCGCCATCAGGAGCTAGTTGCGTTGACCATCTCCAACAATAACCAGCCGCTATTCGAGCCACTTGTTTAGGACGGCCATCAGGATTATCAAGCGATTTTATCTTGTCGTATAGTGCTTGAGGTGTTCCAAATATTTGGAAATCATATTCCTGATTACTGAAACTTGTCTTTACCAAATCGTATGGTTTGTACAGCACCTCATCCAACCAATCGAGATAGTTGTCTGAACCATTACATCGGAATTGTGATTTTAATTCCAATTGGATAATATTGATTGGAGTAGTTAACGTAGTCTTTACATCGGCTATACAATCTTCCTTGGTTATTTCACGTCGTAGTTCACTTATTTTGGCGTCGAGTTTAGCTATTTTGCCGTAATACTCTGGTGTTGGATGGGCTGCAAGCGTAGCTCTGTCTGATTCAGCTTTAATCAGCGATTTCTTATTTTTTTGAATTTTTTGATAGAAATCTGAGTTTGCATAATCAGCAATGTTATTAGCATAGTTTCTTGCAGCCGCCTCAATATCACATGAATTGCCTATTTCATCGGTTTTGATGGCCTGCTTGTCATCTATAAAGAACACACACACCTTAGAGCAATATATCAGTGATGTTACCTGTGAAAGATAGGTTTGCTCAAAGAACTTATCGCCCATATAATTGGCAGATTTTTGTACTCTATGAGCCTCGTCAACAAGCAGCAAATCCACTTCACTCTCCTCATAATAGTGTGGCTTGAAATGGAAAATATTGGATATTAAGTCACTCGCATTAAGCTTGTTGCCGTCTTGAAGAGAGATATTTAGAAGTCTCTCACGTAACGACTCACGTAAAGCTTTTGAGCGAGTGGTGAAGTACATATTCGAAGCTTTTCCCTCCTGAGCCATTTGTGCCAACACGTGCAGAGCAATTACAGTCTTACCAGTTCCAGGACCACCCTTTACGATGATAACGGTCTTACCCTTCTTTTTGCTTGCTTTCCTGACTTCCGCAAAAATTGTTTCACTAGCAGTTATTTGGTCGTCAAGCAAGGAGAACTCTGTGATACCCTTGAACATATTGGCGGCAGCATCGAGTAGTGTCTTTGATTGGCGTATTCGACTGGTGGTTACACGATTGAATATCTCTAAGCCTGAGCCATTACAAAGCAACTCATGAATGCGGGCAGCCAATGGTTCTATTTCGTTACCAGAATAAAGCCTGTGCTGGTCTAATATCGCACGATAATGTTTAGCATAGAGGGCATTGGGCATGGCGTTGCTGTCGTAATTATAACAATATGCCAAACCTTCAAGGTTCGTGTCATCAGCATTTAACTCCTCCACAAAATTCAGCAGATGTGTCTGATAGTTCAATACTTGCTGTGACGGATGACAGACTGCTCTGTAACTTCCGCCAGTAAAAGCATCAACCTTGAAAACTCCCGTGTCATACAACTCACTGACAGAATTGTTACCCCATTGTTTTAGCTCAATATGAATGACATTCTTAAGGCCATTAGTTCCCTCACCATAAAGCATACAATCAATACGGCCTCCATTAGGAACTTTATATTCGAATGAGACGATAATATCATCGGGAATCTGGCTCAATTCCAGCAGATTCCTAACACTGGGCGCATTGCTCTGCCATGAACGGATTTCGCTATCACCACTCCCAATGTGATTCAGCCTTGCACCTTCTCGCATCTTGGGAATGAAGCGATTCCATTTCACATCGTTGATGAAAACATCTTTTGTGGCACTATATGCTACTCGACTCATCCTATTCTACAGTTCATTGTATTTTGTTGCCTTGCCCTTTGCTTTCTCCACAGGATACTTTTGGGCATTCTTTTCTATCTTCTTCAAACAGATATTCCTAACGTCAATGCCATATTTGTCTGCAAGCATGATAGCACATAAGAATACATCTGCCAATTCTTCCTCAACTTTAGCTTTGTCAGCTTCTTCAGCACTCTTCCAAAGGAAGCACTCGTTCAATTCTGCGGCCTCAATAGAAATGCTAAGCGCAAGATTCTTGGTATCATGGAATTGCTCCCAATCACGCTCGTTATTAAATTGCCTTAATCTATCTCTAATAGTCAAAAGACTGTCATGAATTATCTTATTTTCCATAACTTCATAATAAATGAAACATTAGCAATAAACATAATTTGTGGCTTTCGAGAGGTCGGCAAACTTCTTCAGCAGCATCTCGTAGGCATCGCCCATCAGGTCGGCTGCATAGTCTTTATTACCCAGGCGACGCTTGAAGTACAGAAGAGGCGTTATATATTCCTTGAAAGCATCCTGAGAGACGGGGCCACGAATGATGTTGCAAGCCTCAAACAGGAAGTTATACAACTCCCTGCTCGATCCTATTTCTTCTGCTGGCTTGGGGGCTTTCTTTGCCATTTATCTTGTTTTTAGATTATGTTGCAAAGATAAGGAATAAAATTGTATCTGCCAAATTTTGACGCTGCATTTTTCTTTGCAGGAAACTGACGAATTGACGATTGACGAATTGACGATAAGCCCAAATTTTTTGTGTGAGTGGAGTGAATGGAGGGTGTAGGGGTGAGGAGGAGAAAGAGGCTAATTTTATTAAATAATAATTATCATAGTAATATATATATTAAAATATTTATATTACTATGCTTCCTGTCCTTTGCAAAATTCAAAACCCTTAACGTCAATTCGTCAATCGTCAGTTCGTCAGTTTTGCCCCACTTGCCAGCCTATTTCCGTGTAAGACCAGAGAGCAACCACCGCCTTCCGGATGACACGCCACGAGTTTCTGAAAATACTCCATGAGTTTTGAAAAATACTCCATGACTTTCGCGCAATACTCCATGACTTTCCCCCAAAACGTCAATCGTATTTTTCAGAAAAATAAGGCTGAAAAATGCATCTCAAAAAAGTCGGAATTCGAACTGCTCATTTGCCCGTCTGCTAAAAACGCAGTAACTTTGCCGTTGCAATGAAGATGCAACGGCGACTGCGGGCTGCGGCTCAGCGAAGGCCAAGCGAGCTCCCTCCGCGCTCACCTTGCACCGCAGTTGCACCAAGAGGCCTCTAACAACACTATTTACTAACATTATTAACAACACAAAAACTAAACTAAAGAACTATGGTAGAACTTAACGTTTACAAGAACACAGACACGACCAGTGCGCAGTACGGCAAGGCCTACGCCCGCGTGGACTACAAGGAGCAGTTTGACGTCTCGAAGCTCGCGAAGCACATGAGCGAGCACAACACACCTTTCAGCGAGGGTACCATCCGAGGCATCCTCACGGATATGGTGAAGTGCATCCGCGAGCTCACCCTGAACGGCAACACCGTGAAGATTGAGAACCTGGCTATCTTCAAGGCCAGCGTCAAGGCGAACGCCTGCTCGCGCTACGGCGTGATGCGCGCCACCATCGGCGCTAAGACGGTGCGCGTGGGCGGACAGCCCGTAGAGACGGGCAACGCGGTGAAGTCGATGAAGCTGCTGGCGCAGGCCACGGGCGAGTACACAGCGGCCGAACTGAACAAGGACGCCATGCTGGGCTGGACCAAGAAGGCGCAGGACGCGATTAACGCGGACAAGGCTGCTATGCAGGCTGCGCAGGGCGGCGGCAACGGCAACGGCTAAGCGAATGGGGGATTTAAGAAACGAATGAGTTTTTTAGAAACGAATTTGAATAATTAAAATTAATTTGGTCCACGAATTATTCTAATTATATTTTCTGCCGCAGTAGAATAAAAATTAAAGAAAATTCTTTGCAAGCAAAGCGGCAGAGCCGAGCGCGTGATAAAAATTAAGACCAATTAGGATAATTCGTTTCTAAAATCCCTCCGCCGAATTTATTTCAAAGTACTAACACATTAATTTTTAACGACTATGAAGACAAAAAACAAGATTGTAGAGGTTGGCTTGAAGATTCTGATTGCCGCACTGACGGCGGCACTCACCGCCATCACCACCACCTCGTGTATGGGCTACGGGCCCGTGACACTTTAGCCACTGACAAAGTTACAACGGATCTACGTCGAAGTAGAGCTGGAGGGAGGAGAAGCGCTTGTCTTGCAACAGCTGCTGCTGGGCAAGGTGGAGGTAACGGCGCACATCGGCCATGTTGAGTCCGGGTTCGAGCTTCAGCATGAGCTTGCGGATGGCAAGGGTCTTGACGACGGCGACGGCGGGCTTGTCGGGGCCCAGTACGCGGGCGCCGAACCACTGGCGCAGCCAGCTGCCCAGGGTGAGGGCGGCAGCCTCGGCAAGATGCTCCTGGCGGTGCTTCACATAAACATAGACGAGGCGGCAGAAAGGGGGATAGCGGAAGGCGAGGCGCTCGTCGCAGAGGTCGTGGTAGAGGCCGGTATAGTCGTTGTGGACGACCTGACGGACGAGTGGCAGGCGGGGCTGGCGCGTCTGCAAAACGACGAGGCCGCGACGACCACGACGGCCGGCACGTCCGCTGACCTGCGCCATCATCATGAAGGCGTGCTCGTAGGCGCGGAAGTCGGGCAGGTTGATCATCCTGTCGGCGTCGAGGATGCCGACGACGCTGACGCGGTCGAAGTCGAGGCCCTTGCTAATCATCTGTGTGCCGATAAGCAGGTTGGTGCGGCCGGCGCCGAAGTCGCTGATGATGCGCTCGTAGGCCTGTCGTGAACGGGTGGTGTCGAGGTCCATGCGGCTGATGCGTGCCTCGGGGAAGATGTCGCGCACGGCGACCTCAATCTTCTCCGTGCCGTAGCCGCGGGTGCGCAATTCGGCACTGCCACAGCTGGGGCAGACGGCGGGCACCTGATAGACGGCGCCGCAATAGTGGCAGGTGAGCTGGTTAAGGCTGCGATGAAGCGTCAGCGACACGTCGCAGTGCTCACAACGGGGCACCCAGCCACACTGCTTGCACTCGAGCATGGGGGCATAGCCGCGACGGTTCTGGAAGAGGATGGCCTGCTCGCCGCGCTCCAGGGCCTCGCGCACACGGGCCAGGAGAAGGGGCGAGAAGGGGCCGCTCATCATCTTGCGGCGCTGCAGGTCCTGAATGTCGACGACCTCGACCTCGGGCAGTTCGATGCCCTGATGGCGCTCGCGGAGCTCGACGAGGCCGTACTTGCCGGACTTGGCATTATGGTAGGACTCCAGAGAGGGCGTGGCGGTGCCGAGGAGAACCTTCGGTTCTAAATGAGAAATGGTAAATGAAGAATGAGAAGTGAGCATCGCCATCATAATGGCTGCGCTGCGTGCATGATAGCGGGGTGCAGGGTCCTGCTGCTTGTAGCTGGTCTCGTGCTCCTCGTCGACGATGACGAGGCCGAGGTTCTGGAAGGGCAGGAAGACGGCGGAACGGGCGCCAAGGATGACGTCGTAGGGATGGGCGGAGAGCTGCTTCTGCCAGATCTCCACACGCTCGGCATCGCTGTACTTGGAGTGGTAGATGCCCAGGCGGTTGCCGAAGACGCGGCGCAGGCGGTCCATCATCTGAACGGTCAGGGCGATCTCGGGCAGCAGGTAGAGCACCTGACGGTGCTGCTCCAGTTCGCGCTGTATGAGGTGGATGTAGATTTCCGTCTTGCCGCTGGAGGTCACGCCGTGAAGCAGCGTCACCTGGTGCTTCATCATGGAGAGCAGAATCTCGTTGTAGGCTTTCTCCTGTGGTGCGGAGAGCCGCTTGATGTTCTCGGGACGGGGCTCGCCGCCGTGGTTCAGGCGTCCCACCTCCACCTCGTAGGTCTCCAGCAGGCCGCGCTTGACGAGTTGGTTGAGGATGGGCAGGGAGTGACCTTGGTTGAGGAGGAGATCCACTCCCATCCCCTCCTTAAAAGGAGGGGTGGAAATAGATTTATCGACAGAATCTCCTGAGGCGGAGGTATCTCCTCCCCTCCCTGTAGGGAGGAGCTGGAGGAGGGTCTGCAGGAAGTCGAGGAAACAGCTCTGCTGCTTGGGCGCACGCGCCAGCATGTCGATGGCGATGTGGAGCGACTGCTCGTTGCGGAAGGGTGGCGTCAGCCGCACGTAGGTCTCGGTCTTGGGACGATAGCCCTCCTCGGCCTTCAGTCCGGCAGGCAGGGCGGCTTTATAGACATCGCCGATGGGCGACATGTAGTAGTCGGCTATCCACTGCCACAGCTTCAGCTGTGCGGGCAGCAGGATGGACTGCTGGTCGAGCACCTGGAGAACGTCCTTCACCTGATAGCCCTCGGGCTTCGTGTCGTGCAGCCGTGCCACCAGTCCGACGTAGGTCTTGTTGCGCCCGAAAGGCACTGTCACCCTGACACCTACACGACACAGCCCAGCCATCGGGCTGGGCACTGCATAGGTGAAATAGCCGTCGAGCGGCAACGGAAGGATAACGTCTGCGTACACGGGAAGGAGGTTGCTTGTTATGTGATGTCAGAAGAAGTAGGTCAGTGCGATGTGCCAGGCATTGATTCTGGACTTGGCGCGGCTCCACTTCTCGTTCTTCAGCTCCTCGCCCAGACGGTCCCACGTGAAGTCGGCCGTCTTGCCCAGCGGCACGTTATAGTAGATGGTGGCCTCCAGATTGGGGCCGAGGTCGATGCCTCCGCCGAAGTTCATGCTGAGCAGGGTGTTC
>Ga0265300_10001451_pt1 | contig 22132 bp, 12 predicted proteins | sample AusTroGonzalo_MG_FD_193482 | JGI IMG/M metagenome (GOLD analysis project Ga0265300, IMG submission 193482) | Bovine rumen microbial communities from tropical cattle in Woodstock, Queensland, Australia - Gonzalo_03 | ecosystem: Host-associated > Mammals > Digestive system > Stomach > Rumen ...
GTCGCAAGCATGGTGCTCATCATGCTTGCGACTTCGCGCGAGGAGGGCGGACGCTGGACGCTCGTGACGAAAGGTGTGTGCGAGGAGTTCATGCATCGGGCCGTTGCGCTGGGTTCGCATGTCGCGAGCGCCAACCCTCGCAAGAAGGACGGCGGGCACTGGCAGCCGACGGTCGATCCGGAAGGCGCCAAGTACCTCATGGACACGATGGCCGTGGAGGCGGGCGTAGAGGTGTTCTTCCACTCCTGGGGCGTCGACGTTATCCAGGACGGCGACAAGGTGCTCGGGGTCGTCTTCCAGTCCAAGCAGGGGCTTCAGGCCATTCTCGCCAAGCAGGTAGTCGATGCCACTGGCGACGGCGACATCTTCTTCGCCGCAGGATGCGGATACCGGCAGATCACGCATGCAATAGGCTTTGTCACGCGCCTCGGCAATATCGACCGCGTGACGGCGAAGGCGCCGCCCGCCGACGTTTCAAAGGACATCTACGGCCTTCCCAAGCCGTGGCCCACGCGCTCCAACGAGCCCAATCAGACTTCCTGGTGGGGCGGGCGGCTCGGCCCGCAAGGCGACGGGCTTTCTGTGCGCGACCTCTCTCGCGCGGAGATTCTCCACCGCAAGTACTGGTGGGAGCATGTCAGCGAAATGAAGAAGACCCCGGGCTGGGAGGAAGTCTACATATCGAGCACATGTTCGCAGATCGGCCCGCGCGCGACGCGCATTCTCGACGCAGAGTTCGTCCACACGCGCGAGGCGGAGCGCGCAGGCGGGAACGCCAAGGAGGTCGTCGGGTGGTTTGGCGTCGACGGACCCCATGCCGCGATGCCGGTATCCTACCGGTCGCTCGTCCCGAAGAAAGGCGAGAACGTGCTGGCTGCCGGACGCTGCGTCGGCGCGTCAGATTCAATCGACACCTTCCGCCTCATTTGCCCGTGCTTCGTGACCGGCGAGGCCGCCGGAACTGCCGCGGCGCTCTGCGCCAAGAAGGGCGTCTCCCCGCGTGCTCTGCCTTACGCCGAACTTCGCCGCGAACTCATTAGGCGTAACGTTTACCTTGGATAGCACGCGCATCGAACAGGCGGAAGACCGAGTAGATGGATAAGTCTTAGCGGTTGCGCCTAAGCTCCTTCGGCGAGAGACCGTATGCCTCTACGAACCGGTGGGTCAGGTGCTTTGCGTCGGAGAAACCGCACTCGGCGGCAATCTGCGTGATCGTGCGCGACGTCGTCTGGACGAGCTTGCGCGCGACCTCGAGCCGCCTCGCCGCAAGCGCCTTGCATAGCGTAGTGCCCTCGGCCTCGCGGTATCGGAGCTCAAGAAGCCGCCGCGAGACGCCGAGCCGCTTTACGATGTCCGCTACCGTCGCGCCTTTAACGGCCTCAGACATCACGATGTCCTTTGCGCGTTCGATGAGCGCCGCGGACGGCGCGACGGGGCCTGTCGATTCGCGGCAGACGAGCCTGAGCGGTGCAAGGGTGAAGTGCTTCGGCGGCTTTGGCCTGCCGCGTGCTGACATAAGCTTTTCAAGCTCCTTCGCGGCGAGATAGCCCATGCCTTCGTGGTCGGGCAGGACGCTTGAGAGTGGCGGCGTCGAGTGCTGGCAGATGAGCAGGTCATTGTCGACCCCGAGAACCGACATTTGCTTCGGCACAGCTATGCCGACGCGCAGGCACGTGTCGAGCACCTTGACGGCCAGCTCGTCGTAGGCCGTCATCACTGCGGCCGGCTTTGGAAGGGACGAGAGCCACTTTTCGAGGGATAGCTCCCCGTCTCGATACACCTTCGTCTCGAATCCATGCTTGGCGGCGGCATCCGCAAAAGCGACAAGCCGCTCGTCCGACCAGACGATGCCGCGCTCGGCGGGGACGAAACCGAGGCTCCTGAACTTGCCGCATTCCAGGAGGTGCGATAGCCCCATCCGCGCGATGCTGAAGTTGTCGTTGTGGATTACAGCGGTGCGGCTCGTGCGCGCGAACATCGGGTGGCTCTTCCGAAAAGCGGTTCCGCTGACGAGTGCAAGCGGAATCGGCGTTTGCACGAGCTCCGGTATTATGTCTTCCTCGCGCGCATCGGAGACAATTATCCCGTCCAGCCCCTCGCGCTCCGCCTGGGCGAGGGACTCGGCCGAGAATGGCGGCGAGTCCTGTATGAGGTCGATCTTCCACGAGTGTCCGTCGTCGAGATGCCTGAATATGCCGGTGAGAAATTCCCTCTCCGAGCCGTGCCTAAGCGACGCGCAGATTGCGACGCGTTTCTGGAGTGGCCTTGCCGTCAGTCTCTTCATGCCACATATTATACACTTTTTTCTTGCGCATTTGTACACTCGATTTTGATATGTCGCAGAAGGTATTGTGGTATAATTTCCATGATGAAAAAGGTGTACATTGCCATGGCCGTTGCGTTGTCGGCGTCCGCAGTTCGTGCAGACGTTGCCTTCAGCGGGGATTTTCTCGACGACCGCGCCGTCAAGTTCGTCGCGGGCGATGCGAAGAAGATGCTTTCCGGAATGGAAGGAAAGGTTGTCCTGCGCAAGGACGTGGCGCTCAAGGATCGGCAGTGGAGCCTCAAGAGCGACGGCGCGACGTTGACGGTCTCCGGGCGGGACGAGATGGCGGTTATTTATGGCATCTACACATTTCTCGAAAAGCACATGGGCTTTCGCTGGTATGCACCGGACGTGACGAAGAAACCTGATGCCAAGGGGCGTTCTTTCCCCGTTGTCGATGAAACCGCGTCATGCGCGTATTTCTTCTTCGACATGGGCGTGGGGTCTGAGGAGCCTGCCGACAAGGTGTGGCTTCTCAGGAACAAGCAGTCTCGCGACGCTGCTTTTTCCGTTGGTGTTGCCCAAGGTTCTCCCTGCGGAGTCCACACGTTCCCGAAATATGTAGATGAGATTCGCAAGACCCATCCGGAGCTTTTCGGCGTCAAGCCGTCCGCGGCAAAGGGGAAGGCGTGCCAGACGCTGTGCCTGACAGACCCGAAGGTGCGCGAGCTGGTGGCCGAGCAGATGATCAAGTACATCGAGAAGGACCGCGCGAGGAAGTCGCGGCCGACGTACGCCACTTCGGTCATCTACGACCTCGCGCAGGCGGACGGCGCCAGTGGCGACCAGTGCATGTGCGAGACGTGCGCGGCCATGGCGGAGCGCGAAGGGTCGTATGCGGGGCCCAACATCGACTTCTGCAACGATGTGACGCGGCGCGTGAACGCAAAATATCCTGAAGTCAAGGTCCGTACGCTCGCCTATTCCTATGTAGCCGATCCGCCAAAGACGGTTGTCGCGGACGAGAACGTGATCGTCAGGTTCTGCCGCGCCTGGATATTCGACCCGCTCGTCAAGGGGACGCCGCAGGCGCGCGATCTTGAGAACTGGGCGAAGCACGCGAAGACCCTTGGCATCTGGTCGTACTGGCGCACTTTCCAAGGGCCGCTCTATCCGTTCGTCAAGAAGCGCGCCGACATCGAGGCTGAGATTCGCTTCTGCCATGAAAACGGCGCGCGACACTACTATGGCGAGGACGAGCAGCCTATTCTCAGAAGCTTTTCGACGCTGCAGCACTGGCTGCTTCTCAAGATGTGCGAGAACCCGTACCAGTCGATAAAGCCGCTGGCGGACGAGTTCATGTCCGCCTATTACGGCGCGGCGGCGAAGCCGATGACGGAGTATCTCGACTACCTTGAGCGGCGCGAGGAGGTTACGCAGGCCTATCTCGACCGCGAGTTCTTCGAGAAGGTGAACGCCTGGCTCGACGAGGCGGAACGGCTGGCAGCTGGCGACAAGATTGCGCTTCGGCATATCCACTGGGAGCGCACCATCGTCGATCGGTCGATGTACGAGAAGCTTCACGGGCTTCTCAAGGCCGGCTATGAATACGATAAGGAGCTCGTTGCGGCGCGGTTCGAGAGGAACGCCGCCGAAATCGTCAAGTTCTGGCCCGGATGGGGCAATTCGGAAAAGGACAAGGCGGTTCGCAAGGAGAGGCTTGCGGCGGTGAAGCAGGAGGCAGCGCTTTATGCGCGCTACCCGATACCCGTGCCGGAGATGTTCGACGGGCTCGACGTCGTTTCGATGGAGTGGAACCAGATTCCGCTCGTCCTCGGCAAATACAAGTACGTTGAAGATCCGCTTGCCTCCGCCGGCACGGCGTTCACGATAACGGACAAGGAGATGAAGCTCCCATACGAGTTTGGGATGTACCACAACCAGCGCAAGGAAGGGGACAGCATCTGCCTCTACCAGGAGGACATTCCGCAGGACGGCAAGTACCATTGCTACCGCATCGGCACTGCGGTCATACAGCGGCCGCTCTATGTGTTCTTCAACCGTGCGTGGAATCCACGCACATATCTCCGGACGCTCGGAATCATCCCCGAGACGCGTGACGTGTGGGTCTCGGCGCGTTTCCAGGGCCCGGTGTTTGTCGATGGCTCGACCGAACCAGACGGCGTGTTCATCGACAGGCTGTTCCTTGTGAAGGGGGCCGTCCTCGACCTCTACGAAAAGCCGTCTCCGGACAACGCCGCCCTCATGAAGGCGTCAAGCGGCGCAGTGGACGCCAAGAAAGGCCATTGGCGGTCGGAGCCCATCGGCGACCCGGAAAAACTTGCCGGAGACGTCCATGTCTGCGGGCGCGTATCCTACACCGGCGTGACGATGGACGCCTTCCCGTTCGGCGGGCTTGGATGCGTTGACGCGAAGGGCAAGACGGTGTTCGCGATTCCAATTGCGACTTTCTATCCGGGGAATGACGACGGGCGGAACTTCGAGACTGTCATCGACGCCAGCCGCATCAGAAACCGCATGCGGCGCAAGGCCGGTTCGTTCACGCCGCCCTGCTCCCTCTACTTTGCCGTCCACGTTCCGCCGCAATCGGCGGCCTCGGTCAAGGTCGAGGACGTGGCAGTCTCATTTGTCTGCAAGAAGCAAGAATCAAAATGAGGAGAGCTATGAACGGGAAAAGTCAGGCCTTGCAGTTCTTTGCGCGCCATGTGGCATTTGTGGCGTCGGTCGCCGCATGGAACGGTTCTGCCTGTGCCGGACTTTCGTTCTCCAGCGACTTTGACGACCGTGCGGTCAAATACGTCATGCAGGACGCCGCCCGCATGGTGAAGGGCTTCGACGGGAGCATATCGTTGAAGAAAGACCCCTCTATGGAATATCGCCAATGGAGGCTTGTCTCCGACGGCGGAGACAAACTTACCGTCTACGGTGCGGACGAACAAGGCGTCATCTACGGCGTCTATACGCTCCTTGAAAAACACATGGGTTGCCGCTGGTACGCGCCCGACACGGAAAAGACCGTTGCTCTCCGGAATTGGCGCTTCCCCAGACTCGACGAGCACGGCAAATGCGCGTTCTTCCATTTCCATGTCGGGGCCAAGACCGACGTCGTGGATCCTGCGTGGCTTCTCAGGAACAAGCAGACCGAAGAAGCGGCGTATTCCGTCGGCGTACGCCAAGGCAGCCCTCGCGGCACGCACACCTTCCCCGACTACGCTGCGGAAGTCAAAAAGCTCCATCCTGAAATGTTCGGGATTAACCCCGCCGCAGCGAAGGGCAAGAAGTGCGAATCGCTCTGTCTCACCGATCCGAATATGCGGGAATACGTCGCAGAGCAGATGATCCGCTACATCGAGAAGGACAGATCCAGGCGGAAGCCGGGCTCCCCGCACTACAGTCTTGTCGATGTTTACGATCTCGCGCCGGCAGACGGCGTGGGCGGCGAGCAGTGCATGTGCGAAAACTGCAAGGCCATGATGGAGCGCGAGGGCTCGTACTCCGGGCCCAATATTGATTTTTGCAACGCCGTAGCTGCAATCGTAAACCGCAAATATCCTGAAATAAAGGTACGCACCCTCGCGTACTCGTATGTCGTCAATCCGCCCAAGACGGTTGTCGCGAATGACAACGTGATTGTCCGCTTCTGCAAGACGGGCGTTTTCAAGCCGCTCGTGCCGGAGTCGGAAAACGCCCCTGACTTTCTCAAATGGCGAAAGCACGCGAAGAAACTCGGGGTGTGGTCATACTGGCGCACATACCACGGTCAGATGTATCCGCATGTGAAATCGCGCGCTGACATCGAGGCTGAGCTGCGCTTCTGCGCCGACAACGGCGTGTGGAGCTACTACGCGGAGCAGGAGGATGCGACGCAGCGCTCGTTCGCCATGCTCCAGCACTGGGTTTTCCTCAAGATGTGCGAAAATCCGTATCAGTCGGTGAAGAAGCTTTCTGACGAGTTCATGGCCGCGTACTACGGCAAGGCCGCGCCGGTGATGGACGCATACTTGACCTATCTTGAATCGCGGCAGCGCGAGGACCAGACGTATCTGAACAGGGAGTTCTTCGAAAAGGCGAACGCCTGGCTCGACGAGGCGGAATCGCTGGCGACAGGAGACGCCCGCTCTCTTCTGCACATCCGCTGGGAACGCGTAGTCGTGGACCGCTCGATGTACGACAAGCTCGCGGGTCTCCAAAAGGATGGATTCACCTATGACAGCGCTGCCGTGTCAAAGCGCTTCGCCGAGAACGCCGTGGCCGTTGTTGAAGCCTGGGCCCACAAGAACCCCGGGTGCTCCAAGGCTAGGCTCAAAGAACAGCGTGAAGCCCTGCTTTTGGAGGCGAAATTGTATTCGTACTACCCGATTCCTATGCCTGATATGTTCAAGGGGCTGGAAGTCGAGACGCTTGAATGGAATCAAATGCCAGCAGTCCTTGGGAAGGTCGAATACGTCCAAGATCCTGACGCCGCCGCCGGCACTGCCTTCACTCCGGTGAACAAATCGCTTGATCTCCCGTACGAAATCGGTTTCTACCACGGTCCCCGCAAAGAGGGCGACTCGCTTGCGCTCTACGAGGAGGACATCCCGACGGACGAAAAATTCCATCCCTATCGGCTCGGCCGCGGCGTCATTCTGCGCTCCCTTTACATCTACTTCCACAAGTCGTGGCGTCCTCGTACCTATCTGCGCACCCTCGGCATCATCCCCGAGGAGCGCGACATCTGGGTTTCCGCAAAATTCGCCGGCCCTGCGTTCTCGCCTGGTTCCACCAACGCCAACGCAGTTCTCTTCGACCGCGTATTTCTGGTGAAGGATAAGATAATGCAGGGATATGAGGAATCCGGCGGCGCCAAGGTAATTGTCAAGGACGTTTCGTCTGGAGATGTCACGGCCGGCAGCGGATTGTGGAATACGCAGTGCCTCGGCACGGCTGATGCACTGCGCGACGATCTGCTCGTGCGCGGGCGCGTGGCCTACAAGAACGTTGAGCTTGGCGCGTTTCCTCAAGTGGGCATCCGCGGCGAAGACGCGCGCGGCAGGACTGCGTTCTGGGTCTCGTGCGCGACAATCTATCCCGGGAACGAGGATGGGAAGAACATTGAAACAATCATCACGCACGACAGGATCGCGAACCGCGGCCGTCGCAGAGTCGGCAAAAACAAGGCTCCGTACAAGCTTTTCTTCTCCGTGCTTGTGCCTGAAGACAAGCCGGGGACATCCGTCTCCGTCAGCGAACTTGAAGTCAAGCCGGTCAAGAAGAAGGTGGCCGCAAATGGAATTGGACAATAGAAAGAAAGGTAATAAACCATGAAAAGGATGATCGCATTGATAGCCGCCGTCGTTTCCGCGATGGCCTTTGGCGGCAATGTCTGTACCTGGAGCGGAGCCTCCACAACCGCACCGGATGATTGGTCGGACGCCGACAACTGGGACGTCAAGCCCGTCGGCGGGAACGGCGACACGATCGTCATTCCGAGCGGAAAGACCGCCTGTCTCGACGCGTCAATCTCCGCCGCGCGTACAATCGTTGAGAACGGATTCGCGGAGATAAAGATGGTCGGCCGTATCGGCGAGGCGGCGAATCCCGGCAAACTTGTCGTCATGGTTGGCGCGGAAGATTCGCCCCTCACGCTTAACGGCAAGATACTTGGCTATCGTTATGGCGCGTCGGATGCGAATTCAGACGCTTCGAGCGGACTCGTCGTCAAGAAGGGTGTCGGGGCCTTGCGCCTCAAGGCGACTTTGGGCGACAAGGATCTATATACGAACTTTATCGTCGAACAAGGCGATTTGTATCTTCCTCAGGATGTCTCGTCGTCTTCGTACTACCACGACGTCTGCATTTCCAACGGCGCGACGCTGCATGTCGCGGCCACGACAGGTACGAAATACGATAATCTTATCTCTGCGCTGACTGGCGAGGGCACGGTTACCAACTCCCATGCAAACGGATATACCGATATACAGCTGCATGTGGGCGGAACGTGCGAATTCGGCGGTAAGCTGACAAATATCCGTCTTTTCAGCAGAGGTGGCAGGCTGGCCTTGACCGGTACGAATTCGACGATGACGTCGGCTGTCACGGTCAGGGACAATAAAGGTGCGGGCTTCGATGGTGGCGGCATGCTTTCATTTGCACGCGTCGGCGTGAAGGGCGAACCGTCTTCCATCGGCACGTCGGATGGCTTTGTATTCGGCACGTCGGGAGGTGTGTTCATCTACACTGGAACAGGAGAAACGACCGACAAGGCGCTTCGCTGGCAGTATCCCAAGACGCAGAAGACGTTCCTTTCTGGCGGGCCGCACGGCGGCTTGGTGTTCAATTCGGCGTCTTCCTGGAATATTGCTTATGTCGGTTCCGATTCCAACAAGGGCATGGCAAGCCTTGCGCTTTCGGTGGACAATCCGACGAATGCCTGCGTAATGGTGGGGTCAATTGACAGTTCGCTTGATCCGGCGGGCCACACGAATAGGCTGTACATAACAAAGACGGGTGCCGGCATCTGGCGTTTTGCCGACCATGCGACGCGCAACGGAGTTGGCGGCATAGCCGTAGAGGAAGGCACGCTCCAGTTCGACACGCTGGCGGAGAAGGGCGTGATGTGCGCGCTTGGAACGGCTGAGGAATGCCACTCCGACTACTACGGAGACTACGATGCGTCCAAGAAGGTTGGCTACGCCTTTTCCGCCGGCTCGGCTTCCGCGGAAGGCGCGTTTGAATACACGGGCTCGACGCCGGTGTGGGTGGCGCAGCGCCCGATGGTCCTCAATGGAGACGTCCGCTTCAAAAACGATGGTGCGGCGGCCTTCCGCTATGCGAACGTGACGCCTCAGACCGCCGGGGCGAAGACAGTCACGCTCGACGGCGCGGGAGCTGGCGAGAATGTTATCGCCGACATTTTTGACAGTGCTTCGGCCCCTGTTTCCATTGTCAAGGAAGGATCGGGGACATGGACTCTCGCAAACACGAACGCTATTCATGGTGCAATCACTGTAAAGGGCGGAACGTTGAAGATTGCAAGCCCGTCCAATAGATACACTTGGTTTCTTTGGACACTTAAAGAAGTGCTGGCTCCTTCAGAGGTCTCTTCGTGCGCTGTTGCGGAATTCTGTTTTTACGGAAAAGACGAAGGATACGAGCGAGTCAATGCCGGGATGTCCATTGCTGCAGATTACGCGTCCATACAGCCAGGACAGGCGGCGTTCTTCTCGACTAAATCAATCCAGGGTTCGCTTGCAAATCTGTTCAACGGGAACTTCGGCACTGACACTGGTTTCCAAGGTGCGACAGGCGGTGGTGCGGCATCTGCCAACAATGAAGAAACGCACATACCGGTGCTTTTCCGCTTCGGCGAATCGACGCCGGAAATCGGGCGATATGATTTTGCGTGTCGGTTCGGAACGCAAAACGCCGCCAGTTATTATGGCAAAAACCCGAAGGCGTGGACGCTTCATGGCAGCGTAGACGGCTTCCATTGGGACATGATCCATGAGGTGGTGGATGCCACGAGTGCGGGTTCGGACATGTCGCCGTACTCAGGAAACAGCCGCTTCTACGCGGCACATAGTAACAAGGAAGAGGCCATGAACGCAGGAACGAATGCCCATGTATTCGCAAGCAGCAGGGCGACGAGTGCGGCGAATCCGCTCGCGGAAGTCGCGTCGGTTTCCGTCGTCTCGAATTCGACGCTCGAAGTCGTTGGCGAGGCGCTTGAAGTCGGAGGCATCGTCGCCGACATCACTTCGGGCGGCACATTCAAGAACTTGTCGTTTGCGGAGAACGGGACTCTCGACATCAGCGACAAGGGCTCGGGCGTCGTCGAGCTTCCGATTTCGTTCGAGAACTGCACCGGCGTCGAGCGCATCGCCGGTTGGTCGCTCTCGGTGGCAGGCGAGGCGACGACGAAGCACCGGATCTCGGTTTCAGGCGGCAAGGTTTCCATCGTGCCGCGGGGCTTTGTGCTGATATACCGGTAGGTTTGTGTTGCCAACTGTTGCTTTAAAAACGTTCGTCTTGAAAGCAGGCGTTTCTAAAAATCAACATGCAGGGGGAGAAGAATGCATGAAACATGACATGAACAGAAGAGGTTTTCTGAAGGCGCTGACTGGAGGCGGGGCGCTGATCGCCGCGTCGCAGCTGCCGTCGTTCGCGAAAGACGATCCGCTCGTTTTTCCGCAGCGCGGCAAGTGGGAGCGCCTTTCCGTCGGATACGTCAGGATCGACGCGGGTGCGACAAAGCCGTTCTCCGTGTTGCACATATCCGACACCCACCTGACCTCCGCCTATCCTGGCGAGAACTTGAACAAGCAGCGCCTCGCGCAGTGGCGGACGCGCACTTTCGGCGGCCGCCAGGAGGAGGCACTCCGCGACTCCCTCGCGTGGGCGAAGGAGAACGCCGACTTCGTCCTGCACACAGGCGACTTGATCGACTGGCAGAGCGAGGCCAATCTCGACCAGGCGTGCCGCGCGTACGATGAGATTTTCCTCGCTTCCGTCGGCAACCACGAATACACGCCGGAAATGTGGATGAGCGACCCGAAGTGCACGAACGACGAGGCGTACAAGGCGCTTACGGGCGGCGAGTTAAAGAAGGCGTTCAGGGAACGCGATGTCACTTTCTCGGCCACTCAGTTCAACGGCGTCAACTTCATCGTCATCGACGATGTCTATGGCACCGTCACTGAATCGCAGGTCGAGCTCTTCCGCGCCGAGGTCAAGAAGGGCATGCCGATCGTCCTTTGCATGCATGTCCCGTTCTACTCGGACCACATCTGGATGGCGCACGACGTTTACTGGAATAAGAGCGGCGGCAAGTTCACGACGGCCGCAGTCCCGGAGGCGCGCGGCGACTATGCGCGGCAGCTTTCCGACAAGACTACGCGCGACTTCATAACATACCTCAAGACGGAGCCGCTCCTAAAGGGGATTCTCGCTGGCCATCTCCACATCGACGTGAACGACCGCTTCTCGCCTACTGCGATGCAGTATGTCGTCGCCGGGAACTTCATGTTCCGCGGGCAGCACGTCCTCTTTACATGATCGCGGCGTTCGCTCTTCTGGCGGCGGTTCCGCTCACGGCGGGGGCTTCCTCGTGCGACCGCTGGCTGCAGGGGCTTTACGGCAAGCTGCCGTATGCGGAGTATTCTGTCGTCGATCGCGCCGCGCGCTGCCTCGAGGGTAACACGGGCGGCGGACACGAGACGATCGGCATGGTCTGGCCGTGGCTGCCGCGCCGCGCGGCGAGGCCGTCGAGCTCTTCGTTCTTCGGAGTGTGGAACTGGGACTGTGCGTTCATGGCGCTTGCGATGGCGAAGTGGGACGCCGAGCTTGCGCGCGACCAGTTCCGCGTTTTCGCCGACCTGCAGCGGGCGGACGGGATGTACCCAGATTGCTGGAAGTGGGTTGACGGCGGCGCGTTCCGCGAAGGGGTCTTCGACGGCGCGAGCAAGCCGCCCGTGCTCGCCTGGGCGGTGTGGACGGTGCACCGCGCGTCGCCCGACCGTGCCTTTCTCGAATCGGCCTACGACAGCCTGAGGCGCAACGTCGCATGGTGGCATGAGCGGCGCGGCGGGGCGCGGGACGTTCTGCTCCACTACGACGGAGAGGCCTCTGACGAGGCTACACGGCGCAAATACGCGGGGTGGGAGTCTGGCATGGACGATTCGCCGCGCTGGGACGGGAAGCCGTGGCAGCTTTTCCCGATGGACCTCAACTGCTACATGCTGATGACGTATCGGGCGATGCGCGACTTCGCCGCGGAGCTCGGCAGGGAAGACGACCGCAGGCTCTGGATTAAGCGGGCGAAGGCGCTGGCCGACGCCATCGAGACGCGGCTTTGGGACGAATCGGAGAAATGCTACTACGACTGGGACTTCGTCGAAAAGAAGGTCTCGCGCGTGCTCACGCCGGCCTCTTTCCTCCCTCTCTTCGTCGGACTGCCGTCGCAGGAGCGCGCCGCCGCGATGGCGCGGCATGCGGAACGTCTCTCGCCCGGATGGCCGACGGTCGCCTACGAGGAGCCGAGCTTCGACCCGGTCGGCTACTGGCGCGGACGCACATGGGTCAACATGGCCTACTTCGCCCTCCGAGGGCTCAAGTGGTACGGCTACGACGAGCTGGCCGAGAAGGGCAGGACAACTGTGCTTGGATGGATGATGCGCGAACCGTCGAACTTCAACGAGAACTACAATCCGCTCACCGGTCGTCCCCTTGGGGCGATGTATTTCGGCTGGTCGAACGCCTTCGCCATAAAATTCGTCCTCGACTGGGACAAGCCGCGCGCGGAAGAAATGCCGTTGTGAGAGGTTATTTGGACCAGAGTGGAGTTGACAAGGAGCGGAGAATATGAGACAATGTTGTTGCTTTAAAAACAGCCGTTTTGAAAACGCGCGTTTTTAAAATCAACAAGGAGTGTGCATGAAGTTTGTCGGAAGATCGGCTGAAGTTGAAATGCTACGAAAATATCGGGCACTTTCTGAAAAAGATGCCCAATTTATGGTATTAACAGGCCGCCGCCGTGTTGGAAAGACATCTCTCTTGCGTCATGCGCTTGGCGATGGGGATATTCCGTATGTTCATTTGCCTATCACACGTCAAAGTGAGAAGACGCTTTGCAGGGATCTTCAAGATGAAGTCGAGAACGTACTCCATCTGGAAATACTTGGCGTCTGCGAGAAATTCGCCGATCTCTTCAAGATACTGATGATAGCTTCGAAAAAGACCCGTTTTACAGTTGTCCTTGACGAATTTCAGGAGTTTGACAGAATAAATCCGGCTGTGTTCAGTCAAATCGCCGCAGTCTGGGATGAATACCATTCCGACTCGAAGATGAATCTTGTCGTTTGTGGCAGCATAAACAGGCTGATGAACAAGATATTCTTCAATGACGGAGAACCATTGTATGGACGCAACACGGGGAGTTATCAACTGAAGCCATTCAAGGTTTCGTTGTTGAAACAAATACTTTCTGGAAGCAGCCCAAATTACAGTCCAGACGACTTGCTTGCGCTTTGGACGGTGACAGGCGGAGTGGCAAGGTACGTGAACATGATGATAAGCGCAGGCGCGGTGACTCGCGAGGCGATGGTCAAGTTGATTTTTTCGCCGGGTTCTCCATACCTTGCGGAAGGACGTGCCATCCTCGCCGAGGAATTCGGGCCCGATTACGGTACATACTTCACAATCCTTTCCGCAATAGCGTCCGGAGCGACAACGACAAGCGAGATGAAGAACCTGCTTGGGGTGGATGTCAACGGATACATCACTAAGCTTGAAGAGCAGTATCAGCTTGTTTCAAAGAAGCAGCCTATTTTTGACAAGCCGACGGGGAAAAACTGCCACTATGAAATAGATGACTGTTTCTTTCGCTACTGGTTTCGCTTTGTGTTCAAGTACAGGGGTTATCTGGAGCTTGAGCGCTATGAGCAGCTGAGGCAGATTGCCATGCGCGACTTTGACGTATTCAGCGGATACGCGCTTGAAAGATACTTCCACTGGAAATTTGCCGAGACGACGTCGTTCGTGCACATGGGCGCGTGGTGGAACCGCAAGGGAGATGAGGAAATCGACATCGTATGTGAAGATGAACTTGGGGGCGAGATCGCCTTTTACGAAGTGAAGCGCGATCCAGATCGATTTGACAGAAAGAAGCTTGAGGCGAAGGTTGCGGCGTTCTTTGAGAAGCATCCGTCAAAGCGCGGGCTTAAGAGAACTCTCGGATTGCTTTCGCTCGATGACATGTGAGGAGGAGTTGATGTGATGTTGTCGCTGATTGTCGCGGCAGTTTCGGTCGCGGTGCCAGAATGGGAGAACCCCGAGGTCAACGCCATAAACCGTTTGCCTGCGCGGACTTATTCGATGCCGCTTGCGAGCGAGAGCGGTGCGCTTTCCGACTTGCTTGAGCCGCCGACGCCGTATCGGAAGATGCTCAACGGCAACTGGAATATAAACTGGGTTGGCGAGCCCTCCCTGCGCCCCGCCGGGTTTGAGCGGCCGGACTACGACGACAGCGGCTGGGACACGATCGACGTCCCGTCTTGCGTGGAAATGCGCGGGTTCGGCGTTCCGCACTACGTGAACATCCGCTATCCGCATGCGAACATGCAGCCTCTTATCCGCGACCGTATGGCGACGAACCTCGTCTTCAACCCCGTGTCGAGCTACCGCACAAGGTTCACCGTGCCTGATTCGTGGAAGGGCCGCCGGACCATTATCCGCTTCGACGGCGTATATTCCGCCTTTTACGTCTGGCTGAACGGGCGCTTTGTGGGATATTCCGAAGATTCGACATCGGCCTCTGAGTTCGACGTCACGCCGTTCGTCGAGGCGGAGAAGGACAACACGCTTGCCGTGCAGGTCTATAAATGGTGTGACGGAAGCTATCTCGAGGACCAGGACATGTTCAGGTTCTCGGGCATCTTCCGCGACGTCTCGATATGGTCCATGCCGCCGGACGGCATCTGGGACTTCAGGGTGAATGTAAAATGTAAAGTTGAAAATGGAAAATGCGAAGAGGCATCGCTATCCGTGGATGGTATAGACGGCGAATGGACGGCGACACTCTACGACGCCGATAAGAAAATCATTACTAACCTCTCAAACCTCTCAAACGTCTCAAACCTCTCAAACGTCTCAAACCTCTCAAACCCCATTCTCTGGAGCGCGGAGAAGCCCAACCTCTACACGCTTGTCGTGAAGAAGGGCGACGACATCCGGATGAAGCGAGTCGGGTTCAAGGAGGTAAAGGTCGTCGGCAACACCGTTCTTTTCAACGGGCAGAAGATCAAGTTCAAGGGCGTGAACCGCCACGAGACCGACCCGAGGGACGGCAAGACGGTTTCGCTCGAGGCGATGACGCGCGACGTCGAGTTGATGAAGCAGTACAACTTCAATGCCGTCAGGACGGCGCACTATCCAGACCACCACCTTTGGTACGACCTCTGCGACCGGTACGGACTTTATGTCGTAGCGGAGGCGAACGTAGAGGCCCATGAGCCAAAGTATGGCGAAAATGGACTCGGCTCCAAGCCGATGTGGAAGAAGTCGATCGTCGAGCGCGTCGTCAACCACACAATCAACCTGCGCAACCATCCGTCCGTGACGTTCTGGTCTCCAGGCAACGAGACTGGTCATGGCGAGGCGTTTCTCGAGGCGATGGCCAAGGCGCGAGAACTTGATGGCGAGGGGCGCCCGTTCGTCTGGGAGCGCGGCAATGTCGATGTCGAGATCGACGCCGCGATGTACTACGACGTCGCATGGCTGGAACGGCGCGGCAAACTTGGCGATGCCGCGAAGGAGAGCGGCGAATGGATGGAGGACCGCTATGAAATCCCCACCGGCAGGCAGAGCGCCGGGAAGCCATTTGTGCACCTGGAGTTTGCCCATGCGATGGGCAACGCGCTAGGCAACTTCCAGGAATACTGGGATATTTACTATCGCTACGACTCCTTGATCGGCGGGTTCGTCTGGGACTGGATCGACCAGACGATATTCAAGCGCGTGGACCGCATCGGCGCAGACGGGCGCCCTGAGGAGATTCTTGCATGGGGCGGCGACCACGACGAGCAGCCGAGCGACGGTCCGTTCTGCGTCAACGGGCTGATCGGTTCCGACCGCGCCGTGACGCCCAAATTGATCGAGGCGGGGCACGTTCTGCGGAATCTTGTCGTTGACGAGAACTTCGTTCTTGAAAACCGCTACGGCTTTACGCATGCGGACGAATTTTCGTGCTCATGGACGTTGATTGAAGACGGCGTCGCCGTCTCGCGTGGCAAGATCGCGGTTCCGCATCTTCCGCCGCTTTCAAGGGGGCGCCTTGGGCGTCCGGCGCTGGCGCTGAAGCCAGGGCGGGAATATTTCCTGAACGTCGAGTTCGCCGACGCCGCGGGCCGCGTGGTCTCGCGCAACCAGATCTCCTTGCAGGGCGCAAAGGAAGTTGCTGCCGCGAATGATGCGTCTGCGGTTCCGGCAATTGAAGAAGATGCCGGCGCCGTGCACGTTTCGTGCGGCGAAACCCGTGCCGTGTTCGACAGGCGCACGGGAGCGCTCGCACGTCTGGAGATGGGTGGCGTCGTTGTGTTTGCTGACAAGTGCGGAATCGTCCACGGGCCGCGCCTCACGTGCGCGCGGGCCTTTACGGATAACGACTACTGGCTTCGTGGATGCGATCCGTACATCGGCTGGGGAACGGAACTTGTCGACCTCGGCTTCTACCCGTCGGGACTTTCGCAGCTCAGGTACCATGCGCCGTCCGTGAAGGTGTTGCCCGGCGGCAGGGTCGAGACGCGGACGACCGTGAATGGGTTCAAGTCGGCTGGGTTTGACCACAGGATAGTCTGGACGTTCCTTGCGAACGGATCTATTCTCGCGGAGAACGAGACGCGACCCTTCGGGAACATGCCAGAGCAGTTGCCGCGCTTTGGACTCTCGCTACGGCTCGACAAGGCACTCACGAACATGACGTGGTACGGGCGGGGGCCGGGAGAAAACTACATAGACCGTTGCTCTGGCTCGTTCGTCGGACGCTACGCTTCGACCGTCGCGGGGCAGTATGTCGCCTATGCGCGTCCGCAGGACTGTGGCTACAAGGGCGACGTCAGGTGGGTGTCGTTTGCCGATGAAAACGGGCGGGGCGTCAAGTTCTCGCATGTCGGTTCGCCGCTTTACGTTCAGGCGCTCCATTACACATGGGAGGACCTCGAGTTCGCGCGGCACCGCGCATCGCAGCTGCGGTTCGAGCGTCCGCTTGTGCCGCGCGAGGAAGTCTGCCTCAACCTCGACCTGCGCCAGTGCGGGCTCGGCAACGGCTCCTGCGGCAGGAATCAGACGATGGACAAATACCGCTTTCCCGCTGTGCCAGAGAAGTGGACTCTTCTCATAGAACAGGATGGCGGCCCGCCGCGTTGAAGTATCATTGCCGTTATGATATAATGGCGCAAATGAAAAGACTGTTGACAATTCAGGACTTGAGCTGCGTCGGGCAGTGCTCGACAACTGTCGCGTTGCCGCTTGTCAGCGCCTGCGGCGTAGAGTGCGCCGTCCTGCCGCCGGCTATTCTCTCGAACCACACCGCGCCATGCTTCTCAAGCTGGACGTTCCGCGACCTGACGGAAGACATGCCGAAGATCGAGGCGAAGTGGATTGAACTGGGAGTCAAGTTTGACGCCTTCTACACGGGTTACGTCTGCGAGAGCCATATTGATCCGATACTCTCGATAATGAAAACATGCGGCAGGCCAGGCGCAATGCGCATCGTCGATCCTGCGATGGCCGACGACGGCGAGCTGTACCGGGGCTTTGCGGCTGACTTCCCCTCGAAGATCGCGAGGCTTGTCGATGGAGCCGACTACATACTGCCGAACATGACCGAGGCGGCGTTGCTTGTCGGCGACGAGCCGAAGATGTCTGGCCATACGCACGAGGAACTTGAGTCGCTTGTTTCGCGCCTGCACGGGCTTGGCGCGAGGAACGTCGTCCTTACGGGCGTCTCTTTCAGCCCGGACGAGCTTGGCACCGCCGTAAGCGACGGCAGGAGCATAACGTATGACTTCAACAGGCGGCTCACCCGCACGGCGCACGGAACAGGCGACATGTTTGCATCGGTGTTCGCCGGGGCTGTGCTGCGCGGAAGGTCTGCCGTCGATGCCGCCGCGCTCGCGGCGGACATTGTGTGCATGGCGATAGAGGCGACGTCCCCAGACCATATCTACGGCGTGAGCTTCGAGAAGGCCATCCCCGCTCTTGTCGGAGCCTTGGGCAGGGATGCCTGACGCTTGCCGGTTGAATCATGGCAAATTCGCGTAGAGCGGCGGCGTTTGCGGTGGCGAAGTGGCTGGCGACGGGGGAGTTCGCCTCGTCGCTCTTGCCGGACTGCCCAGACCGCGCCTTTGTCCAGGACGTAGTATATACAGTGATGCGCAGACTCCGCCCGCTGCGCAGGATTCTCGGCGGCTTTCTTGCGAAGTGGCCAAAGGGGGAGCTTGAGGCGCTTCTTTACGTCGGTGCTGCTCAGATACTCTACATGCCCGACGTCCCCGATTTCGCGGCGGTGAACGAGACCGTCGAGGCCGCAAAGTCATGCGAGGGAAAGTCCATTCCGAAGGTGGTCAACGGAGTCTTGAGGAATCTTCTGAGGAAGAGGGACGAAGTTGATCTCGGCACGGAGCTTGGCACGTTTCCCCGCGCCATCGCAGACCGGTGGACGGCCCGCTACGGGAAAGATGCGGCGGAGCGCCTTGCAGCATGGCACAACCAGCCTGCGGAGACCTTTCTCGCTTATAAGGATGGGCGCTTTCAGGCGCTTGAGCGCGGCAGGAAGGTCACGGAAGTCCCCGGCTACGCCGATGGGGGGTTCGTCGTGCAGGATCCCGGGACGGCGGTTTCCATTTCGCTGCTCGACCCAAAGACAGGCGAGCGCGTCCTCGACGCCTGCGCGGCGCCCGGGGGAAAGACTGCGCAGATCGCATGGCGCGGCGCATCGGTGACGGCGTGCGAAGTCAATCCGCGTCGCCGCGCACGCCTTGCGGAAAACCTAAAGAGGCTCGGCGTCGCGGCGGAAGTTGCAAGCTCGTTTGAGGAAGTCTCGCGGCGCTGTGCCTTGGAGGGCTTCCTTTTCGACAAGATACTCGTCGATGCGCCGTGCTCCAATACGGGCGTATTCCGCAGGCGGCCGGACGCCCGGTGGAACTGGAGCGTGGCGAAGCTCAAGTCGCTTGTGGCGCTTCAGGCGGAGATACTTGACGCGGCGCTTCCCCTGCTTGCGCCCGGCGGCACTCTCGTATATTCGACTTGTTCCAACGAGCCCGAGGAAAACGGCGACCAGGCCGCGGCGTTCCTTGCGCGTCATAAAGACCTATCTATGGTCGCCTCGAAGGAGGCTCTCCCGCACGAATGCGGACACGACGGAGTATTTGCCGCCGCATTCAAGCGGAAAATTTGATATAATAACAAGACTTACAGGAGATAAGCAAAATGGCTCAGTTTTTCGATTACACAGGAGTGGTGGAGGAAGTTCTGCCGGTACAGACGTTTGCAAGCGGCTTCACCAAGAGGGAAGTCGTCGTCGGCAACGACATCGACTCCACGTCAAAATACCCCAACCCGGTGAAGTTCACGTTCAAGAAGGACAATTGCTCGCTTCTTGACGGAGTCCAGAAGGGACAGCGCGCGAAGGTGCATTTCGTCATCGACGGCCGCCGCTGGGACGGGCCGAAGGGGACTCAGTATTTCGTCGATCTGACGGGGCTTAAGATAGAGGTCCTGAATGCGGACGGGACGTCTACGGAGCCTGTTCCCGCCCCCGCGGTTCCAGATGACTTCCCGGCTGACGCCGGCGATGTCGATGACATGCCGTTTTAGCGCTGCGGCATTGCCATGACATGGCGCGAGACAGTCGCCAAGGCGGCTCGTTACCTTGAGGCCAAGGGGGTTCCGGATCCCGTGGCCGCTGGCGAGCTCTTGGCAGCGAGGCTTCTGCGCATAGGGCGCGGGTTCCTCGCCTCCAAGCTTGACGGCGAAGTCTCGGAGCGCGAGCTCGACGCCATGCGGCGCGGCATGGCCCGCCTTGCAGGAGGGGAGCCGGTGCAGTATGTCCTCGGGGAATGGGACTTTAGGTCCTTGACCCTCAAGTGCGACAAACGCGCCCTTATACCGAGGCCTGAGACGGAAGAGCTTGTTACGCGTGTGCTAAAATATCTCAGGGCGGGCGCACATGACGAGAACGCTAGGCGGCAGTTTGTGGTAGATGTCGGCACTGGCGCGGGTCCCATCGTGCTCTCGCTCGCCAAGGAGCATCCTGGGCCTTTCTACCTCGGCACCGACATTTCCGAAGATGCCATTGCCCTCGCGAGGGAGAACGCCGCGAGGTGCGCTCTTTCAGACGACGTGAAGTTCGCCGTAATGGACGGGCTAGACGATCTCGACGAGCCGCAGTGCGTCGACGTCATCGTCTCCAATCCGCCTTACGTGAAGTCATCGGTCTGCCGGACGCTCGATCCGCGAGTCTGGGACTTCGAGCCTCACATGGCGCTGGACGGCGGCGATTCCGGCCTTGACTTCTATGATCGCTATCTTGCAGACGCCCTCAATCTCCTGAAGCCAGGCGGGGCCGTTTTCTTTGAAATAGGCGAGGATCAGGGGAGCGAGCTTGAGGCTCTTATGAAGAGCTACGGATTTTCCGACATACGAATCGAGAAGGACTTTGCGGGTCATGACCGCTATGCGTCGGCGACGCTTGCCTGACGCATATCTGTGACATTTTGTCTCGTAGCAGCCATCTGGCACGGATGTTGCAACACATGCTGGTGGAGGAATTGAATTATGAATGCAACATTTACACCAGCTGACGACAACGAGAACTGCCTTGAGAAATTCGGCAGCGATCTCACCGAACTTGCCAAGAAGGGCAAGCTCGATCCGGTAATCGGGCGCGATACCGAGATCCGCGACGTCATAAGAATCCTTTCGCGCAAGACGAAGAACAACCCCGTGCTCATAGGAGAGCCAGGTGTCGGCAAGACGGCCATAGTCGAAGGCCTTGCGCAGAGAATAGTGCGCGGCGACGTGCCGGAGGGCCTGCGCGACAGGATGGTTTTTTCCCTCGACATGACGGCGCTTATGGCCGGAGCGAGCTATCGAGGCCAGTTCGAGGAGCGGCTAAAGGCCGTTCTCAAGAAGATCAAGGAGTCTGAAGGGCGCATAATCCTCTTCATAGACGAAATCCACACCATCGTCGGCGCGGGCAAGACGGAAGGCTCGAGTGACGCGGGCAACATGCTCAAGCCCATGCTCGCGCGCGGCGAGCTCCACTGCGTAGGCGCGACTACTCTCGACGAATACCGCAAGTACATGGAGAAGGACGCGGCGCTTGAACGCCGCTTCCAGCCGGTCGTGGTGGATGCGCCGAGCGAGGAGGACGCGATTTCCATCCTCCGCGGCATCAAGGAGCGCTTCGAGAAGTACCACAACGTCCACATACGCGACGAGGCGATAGTCTCCGCGGTCGCGCTCAGCGCAAGGTACATACAGGATCGCTTCCTGCCCGACAAGGCGATAGACCTTCTCGACGAGGCGTGCGCGAGGATACGCACCGAGATGGACTCCTGCCCGCAGGAGCTTGACGAGATATCCCGCCATGTCCGCAGGCTCGAGATCGAGGAGATCGCCCTCAAGAAGGAAAAGGACGAAAACTCCAAGAAGCGCCTTGAGGAGCTCCAGGCCGAGCTTAAGACGCTGAAGGAGAAGTCCGACAGGATGACAGCCCAGTGGCGCGAGGAGAAGAGCGCCCTTGAAGACGTGCGCCGCGTGAGGGCGAGGCTCGAAGAGGAGCGCAACCGCTACGAGAACGCGCTGATGCGCGGCGACAACGAGACGGCTGCGCGGCTCAAGTACGGAGTGATCCCCGAGCTCGAGAAGAAGCTCAAGACCCACGAAGACGACCTTCGCAGGAACTCCGGCGCGGCGCTGCTGCGCGAGGAGGTGACGGCCGACGAGATCGCGGAGGTCGTGTCGCGCTGGAGCGGCATACCCGTCACCAAGCTCGTGGAAGGCGAGAGGCAGAAGCTCGTAAGGCTCGCCGACACGCTGCACAAGCGCGTCATCGGCCAGGACAAGGCCGTCGACGCCGTGGCCGACGCGGTTATCCGCTCGCGCGCCGGGATAAAGAACCGCCAGCGTCCCGTGGGGGCGTTTCTCTTCCTCGGTCCTACGGGCGTCGGGAAGACGGAGCTTGCCAAGGCGCTTGCGCAGGAGCTTTTTGACGACGAGAACGCGATGGTGCGGCTCGACATGTCGGAGTACATGGAGAAGTTCGCGATGTCGAGGCTCGTGGGCGCGCCTCCCGGCTATGTCGGC
>Ga0265300_10001457_pt1 | contig 22097 bp, 28 predicted proteins | sample AusTroGonzalo_MG_FD_193482 | JGI IMG/M metagenome (GOLD analysis project Ga0265300, IMG submission 193482) | Bovine rumen microbial communities from tropical cattle in Woodstock, Queensland, Australia - Gonzalo_03 | ecosystem: Host-associated > Mammals > Digestive system > Stomach > Rumen ...
CATGTTGTCTTTTCATCTCAATCTTCAACAATTGATAATCATCAATTTCACCATCAATAAGACTATGCTGCGGAACCCATATCTCATAATCCCACACCCCACGACTTTGCCCCATTTTTTTCAATTTAGCACCTCGTATCATGGCATTTTTGCCACTACTGCGAGATTCGTTCGCAATGTGCGCATGAGGTATATTATTCAATCTAAGCCATTCAGCAAATAATATACATTCTTCATCTTCCAATGGATAGACTTTCATATTTTTATAATACTTATACTAACAATATTTGTCAAATCCTTTAATATTGCCATTCTAAGCCACTTTAATTTCAAAGACAATAATTTATACTACTTTTGGTCTAGAACGGCTCCTAGACACCAAATTTTACGTTACACGGCATATTCTCGTGCAAGTAACTCAGCACGAGTTAAAAATCCACCAAAACTTTTGGTCACTGGTTTATTTTTAGCCAGAATGCGATTTTCTAACTCTGGCTTATTAGAACTTTGGATTGGCTCGTCTATAGCCAAATCCAAAGTTCGTTCTATATTTTTATTTTCTTTTATTATTCTATGGTCACAATTTTTGTGGGCCTCACCCCTATTCTGAGGGTCACAATTTTTGTGAGCCACCTCACAATTTTTGTTACCATCACAATTTTTGTGATCCTGTGGAAAACTTTTTAAATAACCTTTATCAACCAAATATTTCAACTTTTTAGGGTTATCGAGTACGACATAAATTCTACGTTTAGCACTATTCCCATTAATAAATTCAATAAATATGTACTTTAGATCAGATAAATGTTTAAGAGCATTTGTAATTGTATTTTCACTAACCCCAAGTTCTGCAGCAAGCGCCTCGTTGCTTTGAAAACAGCACTGCTTTTTGAAGATTGATAAATACCCATAGAGTATTTTTTCGTTAGCAGTCAATTCTTTACTGCTAAATACTTCTATTGGTATGTTTACGAAACTTATACCTATATTTTCGTTATTGTTCATTTTTACCTCCTTCCGTTTTTATTTGATAAAAAGCACCCCGGCTTTTATACCGGGGTTGGCGTCTTATTCCTAACCCTAGTATATCACCGTTTTATGATGGAGTCAACGGAATAAGACACCACCATACTTCCATTATAAACCATAAGCCACAAAATGCAACTATGAAATTCTAGTGATACTTACAATCGGGGTATTAGATGAAACCATCAAAGATACTGTCCCTGTTTCTATTTGTTGAGTGTCAAAATTTGTATAATCTGTATCTACTTCTAAAATTTGTGTATTGCCTATGGCTGTTCGTATATCTACCATTCCCAAATATTCAGTCCCACTAATTATTGAGCAACTCGCTATAGAAATTATATAATCATCTGTTTGCGCATAAGTGATTCTATATAACCCAGTATACGCATTATTTATTTTATCAGAAAACGCACTTCGTGTTGAAGAATACTCACAAGCTGTTTTTAGATCTAATATTTCTTTTTTTAAATCATTGACTCTTTTTTCTAGATAATTCATACTGGCTCCAAAGAAAATTCATCTGTGCTATATACCGTCATTTTTATTGGTAAATTTACTGTCCCACCACCCTCTATTGTCGCTTGGTCATCATATGTACCTCTAGCTACGAGTCTAAGTAATAACTGATTATTTTGGATACGGGTTTGGACATATTTATAACGGACCTGACCATATCTAGTATTACCAGGCGCTAAATTATCGCCATAATATTCATCTATTGTGACAAAAAATAATTGGTCAATACTATTAGCAACTACTTTATAAAAAGTTATTTTATATGGGACTACACCACCATCATCTTCTAAAACCATTGGCACTTCTATATATTGTCTATATAATCCTATAACACCGGCAGTTTTTTTCATACTACTTTTTAAATACAACAATTCATTCTCTAAACGTTTTATTTCATTTTCAAAATAATTTTGCATATTACCACCATCTTTCCGTAACACTTATAATATTTGCAGATGACAAAATCTCCACCGTATCTACAGATGGTTCTGATCTTGCCCATTCAAAACGCATTAAACACCCCATGCCAGCATTTATATATTCTACACCCCTTTCGCTAAGTGCAGTATAATCAGATAATATTATGCCTGTCCCTTGTATAAAAGGGTATGGTGAGGAATTTTGTGAAAAAGTTATATTCAACTCTATATAATAAGCAAAAAGCTGTCCTGGGGGGTGTAAAGTAACCGTATATTTATATAATTTTAACAACCCTAATCCTCGCTTATGTGCCGTCTTCAAATTAGTCAGCTCTCTCTTAGCCTCTTTCAACCGCACACTCAATAAATCAACCGTCATACACGCTCCAGCACTGGTGTTATAAGTTCGTCCCCAGCCGATGATATTGTTACAGTAAGCTCATTCACTCTAAAATCACCATTAGTCATACCAGTTAAATCAATCTCATTATTTATTGTTATTGTATCACCAATCCAAATCTTTTTTGTCCCAGTAGGTTTTGGGGCAATCTGTTTGCCATGTAAAGTTATCTGTGGTTTCCAAATTGGGTTAGAATCATTAAATAATTTTGCATAAATATTACGCTCCAATACTGTACCAGTAGATATACTAGAATCCTGATATAATTCCTCAAAATACCCATATTCTGCAACAGATTCAGCGTCCGAATCAAATCTATATATCACCGTGTTCTCATCAGCATTTGATGATACTTCGCCAGCCCCAAGACCAATAATCGCACTAGCAAATCCATTAACCTCAGAGGCTTGTATAGATGTTGCGCTTGGGGCGTTTAAAATAGTAGGATAATTAGCCACCCAATCATTTATGACATCACCGAAATTAGTATCAGACCGAATATCATAAGTCTTGTCTGCATGAAAATACACATCAAATGGTCCGGCACCAGTAGTGTTATCACAACGATCACAAATCCAATCTTTAACTGTCTTATAATTGTCAAAAGTATGAGTGATATTAGCTAAATTATCTATTGTCCCTGCTACAAACCCATAAGATTTGCCAGCGTCACCCGATACAGTATTCGCAAATTGTATCATGTTAGACACGAGCGTTCCTGCATACCCACTAATAGTCCCCAGAGGCAAATTGGTGCTAGTATCTCTAATATAAACACCGGACAATAAATTTAAATACCCATCAAAATGTAAAGATAAATCCGCACTTGTCTGCAAAGGTGTATAAGATGGCATAGTAGCTAAAAATCCACCGACTACCTCTATACCATCACGCACTAGCCTACATTCTAATGCCAATGGTTTCAATATATTGTTAAAATCAAAATTCCTATCCTCGCACCACTTATTAAAAATCACGTCATTAACTGTAAAGTCTATTGAATCAGTCCCTATTTTAGTCCTACGCCTAGTGTAAGTCAACCCCTCAGCAATTCTCCGACAATCTCCAATCAAAGTCCCATTTATATATAAATTTACTTCATATACTGCTGTTTCCATTATCCTACAATCTCCTGCCACCAAATTGTGGATTCTGCAGCGTCAGCATTTGTTGTTGTGTATGTCACACGATTAATACCAGGCTTTAAATACACCCAATCCCCAGATATATTACCTACTACACTTGTCCCATTCAAAGTGGCTGTTTTATTAAACATATCTACTCGTAATGTCTGTGAAGATGTTATAGAACCTGTATAACTCAATGTCGTATTTGTTGTTAATACTGATATTTGCGGATTTACTGCTGGTCCTGTTAATTCCCATACTGGATAAACATTATCAATAGACTCAATGTCAATCATTGTCGGACCACCACCTGTACCCTCTTCCCAAGTTGCACCGTATTCGTCCCACACTACGCCACCACCGTCAATTGCCATTAAATCTACGCTTAAAATCGCTTGTAATTGACCATCAACATTAAATATAGTTACGCCATCATATGTCGTACCACCAAGTAATGCTTCTAATTGGCTAACCAAATCTGCATTTGTTATTTGCATGTCTGTTGCAGTTGTCAATATACCATATAAATTAGCAAAATGGTTTGCTAACCAAGCTGGGAACGCAGAGGCGTCTGTCATTGTACTTACTACTTGGCACCATAAGTTATTGCTTGATGTTATACCAAATTTTCCTACGCCAGCCCATGTAGTATTTGAATAAGTAAATATATTAGACAATAATACATCATTTTTAATGCCATATGCTCCAACAAAGCCAACTTTATAAAATTGCCCGTTGCCATTACCACCCCAATCAGCAATTGAAGACATATCAATCTTTTTTGTTTCTTTATGTATATACCAATCCCCATTATCTTTGTAGATATAATCTTGGTAAGTGCCAATTTTGCAGAGTTCAATAGGAGTAAAGTACGGAGCAAAAGTAGTAGCAGTTGAGCCTTTTTCTATCTGGATAGTAGCTAAAATATTTGAAATAGTCGTATCATCAGTTGTCCATGCTACATATAAATACATATATTTAGCATTATTCGGGGCTGTAGTAGATATAGAATCATTACTAGAACCCCAAACAGACCTATTTATATATGTATCACTTGTAGAAGTTATAATTTTATCAGTATATGCGATTGAAGCAGAGCTATCAATTATACTCCTATTTGTGCTAGAAACCGTATAGGATTGACCAGATTCCACTGGTATTACTATAACTACGGCAGCACTACTTTGACTAAATCCAGATGAAGTAGGATAAAAATGCGAGATGTTAGAGTTGTCTTTATCAAACAAATTCTTCCCCAAATTGATTTCATAACTCTGGCTTTGGCTATCACCGCCTGCTATAGTGACCACTTGCCTACCAGTCACCGTATTCACTGTCTGTGGATAGTCTGGGTTTGGTGAAGCTATGCCACCAACATAAGGCTCGTAAGAAGTAGGGCTAGATCCAGATTCAAGCTGTACATAAAAATTTTGAAGATTATAAGTGCTACCACTCGTAACTTGGATAAGGAATTTAACATATTGAGTGTCAGGATTTTCTAGAACAACCGTTTTAGAAGTCCCAGTTTGTAAACCACCAGCTATTAGTTGTTTAGAAAATGTGCCATCGGATTGTGAACTCTGTACAAATATAGGCAAAGTCCACTGCATATTTTGTGGGATATGTATAGTGTATGTATTCCCACCAACTAATTGAGAGCCTGCCAATGGTTTAACTACATAAAAATTGCCAGTAGCCGACGCTGTGCCAGTAAGGTCAAAAGTGCCATCATCATGCACAGTCATAGTAACGTGATTAACTGTTTGGGAGTTTGGCATAGCAAATAGGTTTTTCCCACTATAGGTCTGCTGAGTAGTGTCGCCTCTTAGTTCTACGCTAGTTAATGGGTTCCCATCAATAGTCCCATTAACTGTGAAGTTCGTACCCTCTCCACTCAATGGTGTTTCTTCACCATTCTCCCAAATCAACCCACCAGTAGCCGAAGTTGCAACTTTCAATGTTGCACTTTCACCGTAGATTTCTTCGCCCTCACTATCTTCTTCATAATTATAATAGTTTATATCCTCAAAATTCATGGAGATATGATATTTCGGGAATAGTTGATATAATTCCCTAACTTCAGGTGCCTCTACAATAAAACCTTGTCTTCTCTGGATTGCTGAACCGTTAGGCAATATATACACCACCTTATAATAGTGATTCTTCCTAAAGAACTTAAAAAAATCTCTACGATTCTGTTCAATAGTCGCTTTATCAACACTAGAATCACCAATATAACCATCAAAAGCCTGTGATGAGCTACGCCGAACTTGCCCAGCCAACATTATACCATCATTGCCTTGCACCTCTACAATATCATTTTGATATGCGTTCGCTGCAAAATGCAATTGGCTATCCACGAATTCAAACATCCTAGAACCAAGCAAAAATCTTTCGCCATCATCACGCACGAATAGCGCTAAAATAAAACATTTTGTTTCTATTTGGTCTAAATTCATTATACTGCCCTCCTTATACTTTGAAGCATTATCTGACCTATTTCTTGAGCGTCAAGTTTGTTATTGATTTGGTTGGTCATATATACATTTATTTTACTACCAGTTGCAGAATTTGTCGAAAAATCATCTGAATAGTTGCTTAATATTCCACCTGTCCAATCGGTCACTTTTCTATCGTTTATTTGGTCTAGCGTATCATACCCAATTGCCTGCGCTGCTGCCGCATTTATCACATACTCACCATTAGAAAGCATTGCCGGTATAGAATCGCTTGTACCAGTTCCAGGCCCCTCAACTTTACCACCTTGAGCGAATAGATGAGCATAGCCAGCACCGTAATTAACACTATGCCCAGTTACTAATGCTACTACTGCCACGATAGCGTCTGAAATGGCATGGATAAGTGAAGCAAATGCGTTTACTACTCCAGTTACTCCCTCGAGAGCTGTCTTGATTGCTTGGCCCATCATTAAGAAACCCTCGCCACATGCCTTCACAATCTGAGCTACCCCCTCCAACGCTGCTTTCACAACATTAGTTAATATATTAGAAACTGCATTAAGCACATTTGTAAATGCTCCACTTAGAGAGTTAATAAGTGGAACTAACGCATTTTGAGTTAGATTAGTGATTACATCTCCAACCGTTGTCAAAATAGTCACTAAACTATCTGTCAAAAATTGACCTAGCGGGATTAAAGCACCTTGCGTCAAGAATACTACAGAATTTGTCAATGCCTCTATCAAATTCAATAAAGTATCTGCAATAAAGTTTGCAATTGGCATAACTACATTATTCATCAAATCGGTCAGAACTGGCATAATCGCCCCAACTGCACTACCAATTAACCAAATTGCGGCTGCGATTGCGGCTGCAGCGGCGGCGAACATCAACGCACCCATTAAAATTGCTGGGCTAGACATAGCTTGGAAAAAGCCAGCTAAAGCCTCACCAAGCCCTTTTAAGGCTTCTTTAAGTGGCTCGGTTATAGCGTCTACCAATGCTGTCAAAATTTCGCCAATATTTTTCAATGCAGATTTAATAGCATTAGCCAATTTCTTGAATATATCACCTACCTTTTCAGCGGCACCACCAATTGGGCTTTTATTAAACACACTCGTTACTTTAGATATTCCAGAGCTAACTCCATCAATAGTTTTGCTAAATACCTTTGTTACCGCATTAACTGCTGTTTGTATCTTGTGATATGCTTTCAATGCTGTATTTATCGCAATTACTGTACCAGCTACCGTTCCTATTACCGCTATAATTGGTCCTATCACATTCCAATGTTCTGCTATAAAATCAATTACTGCTATTACGACATCTGCCATTTGGCTAAAGCTAGCCGATATCGCATTTATTGCCTTTGCGATTTTCTCACTACCGATATGATCAATTATCTTGGCTATTGCTTTACCGATTCTGTTTTGTACATTCTCAAGAGCTGTTCCGATACCATCAGTATTTTTGCGAGCTAACTCTGTCAAAGACTCCATTTCACCAGAGCCATCAACATTCATCTTATGCAAAGCATTTAAGAAATCTCCAACTGTTTTTGTGCCATTTGCACTAAACTGCTCCTTTAATTCTCCTACGGTGATTTTCGCTTCTTTAGCCATAGCAGCGAATACTGGAGAAAAACCATTGTTCCTAAGCGAATTCCATGTCTGAGCGTCCAATGGTCCATCTAAGGATAACTGTCCTAATTGCATTATAGCGGTTTCAATTTGCTCTGTTGTAGAGCCAAATGCTAAACCTGCATTATTCATGTCTATAAATACTTCAGTACCTTTTTCAATACCACCGAACGAGGCAGATAAAGATTGTACTGCCTTTACAGCAGTTGTCATAGAAGTCGGGAGTCCGTCCAAATAACTATTTAAGGTTGCCATAGATTCAGATGTAGATTCAGCAGTATAACCCATAGCTGTAAATACTTTTTGTGAATTATTCAATGTATCCACACGAGCTATTGCCGTATCTAACCCCGATGTAACCTTATTAAATACAGTTGTTAAACCTTTAGATATCAAATTACCTGCAGCTACCGTCAAAGCGTTGCCGAAACTATTACCAGCAGTAGTACCACTAGCTTTTGCGTCTTTTTCAACTTTATTCAAACTGGCTTTGACATCTTTACCATCAAATGTTAGTTTGATTACAGCTTCACCAACCTGTGTTGCCATTATTTACCTCCCTCTGCAAGTTTTTGCTCAGTTTTTAGCATTTTAATTGCGGTTTTAAGCGATTTTGGGGCATGTCCGGACTTAGTAGGTTGATTAGCTCCAGCCACGCTCGCCACAATAATATTCTCAATCATCAAACGATTTTGGGCCTCTCTCGCTCGTTCTGCTTGTATATAATGCAACATGTTTTCTTCAGATATTTCTCCATACTTCCAAGCTATGTAAGTGTCATAACCAAATCGAGCAATTATTTCTGCTATATAAGAGTCAATCGTACTAAAACTAACCTTTGCACCTTTTCTATTTGATTCATGTACTTCTTCAATCTGTTCGTCAGTAAGAAAATCCGAAGCCCGAGAAACCTTGACCTTTGCGGTCTGCTTTACGTTGTCAAGGTTAAGTTCAGGCTTCGTCATTCTCACTTACTCCTAGGCGGATACATCCGAATAAGCACCAGTGGTTGCGTTCAATCGCTTCTTAGCGGTCAAATCATAATCACCGAGGCGTACTGAATATTGTGGGTATCCATCGCTTGCATGTAGAGCTGAGTTGTAGATGATTGGGTGAAGTTGGAGTGTGATAGTTGGAGTATCACCAGTACCAATTTCGATATCATCATCAACACTAGGAACACAACGAGTCAATTCTACATCAGCACTAGAGCCATCATCACAAAGCCCTTGAGCAATAACTGACATGTAATCACCCTCAGAACAGATATCAGTACCGTCCCAGATGATGTTGCCAGCGCTTGCACTAGCACCAGCGTAGGTTGCGGCGTTCCATTTCTGGATAGCTTGTCCTAAGTTCTTGAATGTATCCATCAAGAAAGTGATAGAACCGGTGAAACTGTCAAAAGTCCCAGAGATAGCAGTTTCGCTAGTGCCTAAGCTAGAGGCTCGGCTTCTTTTGCGAGGTGCTACATTTACTGTCATAACAGTATCTTGACCCAAATCATCAGCTTCAAGCGTGAAAACGTCCCAAGAATTCGTGCTAGAATCCCATTTTCGGAACACTACCCTGCGAAGTTGGGTTATATTTTGAGTAGCCATTTGTAAACCTTTCGTTATTAGTTGATATCATATACCAGTTCTGCACTGGCAATCTTTACAACCAGATTATTTTCAGTAACTACAAAGTTCTGTGGGGTAGTTGTAGGCCTTATACGAACATTTGAGAAACTATAAATAGTACCACCGACGCTTCCGACCAAACTGCAAAAACATGGGTTTGCTATAATCCACTCTAAAATCTCTTGGTGAACTGCCTCGGTCTTTGGTTTATTCGCCAAAGCTACATAAAAGTCCACCGTAGAGTGTAGATTTAATCCTTTTGGAGAGTTTGAGGCATTTCCACCTCTAGTAACTAACCATACTCCACTAGCTGGTTTTCCATTTGATTGCAACGGTGCTTGTTCCCAAAAACAATTCTTGTCAATCTCAAGATCAGCTACATTGTCAGCAACCATTTGTTCCAATAAAGCTAGGGTTATCATTTAGTTATATCTCCAAAGTATTTTTGCATATAGTCACCAACCATAATGCTTTTTTGTGCATTTTCCATGTAATGCTCTGTGGCTGGGTTACGGTTAGGACCTTGCTCACGCTTCCATGCGTAATCGACCTTTTTACCACCGTATGTCCCACCGGCAATCACTTCAACGGTGTTTTCATTCACATCTTGCACTCTGATTGTATTTCTCAAAGCGCCAGTTACTACTGGGGCGTTTCGTCTAGCTTGTGCTGCTATATCAAACCCCATTGTAAACAATCCCTTAACAGCTTTTGTGTTCATCAGGTTTAATACTGAATTATCCCATTTCAATGTGACACTAGCTGTTGTCTTCGCCATCAGTTGTAACCTCAGTCTGCACAACTTTTAGCTCTATATGTTCAATATTGCCAGTATGTTGATTTTTACCAATCCCAGCGTCTATTATCATATAATACGAATCTTCTTCACTATTATATAACATATAGCCTGAAACTAATGTATTGGTATTCAATGTTGGCATTTGCTCAGGCTTACAATATAATAACATATCTGATTTTAAGGTTTCAATATCAGTATTTACCGATGAATTATTACCCTCATCTATTATTACATCTATATCACCAGTCTTTGTAAATATATTGCCAATTAGAGTACCATGTTGGCAAGTTCCAATCTGCCATACACCAGTTATTATCGCATTTGGAAAAGCATTAAAAATTGAGAAGTCCATTGTTATAATATCCACAGCAGTGGCATGATGAACGCTCAACTTTGACAATAGTGTCGCATTGTGAATATTTTTCTATAATATCACTATATTGCGAATATATTTGCTCAAAAGCGTTGGTGGCACTACTCTTAAAATTGATTGTAAAGTTTCTGACGCTTTTAGACTCGATAGTATCATCTGCACCCATATATTTTAGGGTTGCACTAATAAAATTAGCTAGTAATAAAGCTAAGTCTGTATTAGTAGAATCAAGATCTGGAAAAACGTCTAAACAAAGGAGAGACGCAAGACGAATCTCAGCAATACCCTCTAACAATTCCCAATCATCTTTACCATAATTGATAATCTGACCAGTTAAAGTAGAATATTCTTTTTGCGTTAAATTAACATCTTGCGCCATTTTCAATCTCCTAATTAAGCACTAACAGAGCCAAGGCCCTTGATAGCTGCGGCTGATTTGTACTTAGTCAAAGTACCGCCAAGAGGCATTTCGTTCAAAAGGATGTTTTCGTTAGTAGAAACATCAAAGAATGGATATACTCTTGGGTTTCTTTCACCGGTGGTGGTGTAACCGTTGCGTACCAATAGGTAAGCGTCGTTAGTGTTGTCATATTCCATCCACATAGGAGCGAATACACGAGCAACACGGAAGATATCCTCAGCAGTTGCACCTGGTTCGATTAGATAGCGGTTGTAAACCTTAGCTTGGAAAGCAGCGGTCAATACGCTTGGCTTTACTACCAAGATTTGCTCACCCTCAGAACGAATCCATTGGCGAGCGCCCACTACACCATCATAAAGGTTATCGCCGTCATTTACTTCATATGTAGAGGCTACTAAAGTACCATAGCCACTTTGTGCTGCACAGTCAGCAGCGATTGGGAATAGACCAGTATTGGTGCTGGAATCAAACATTCTCAAATCTGGAGTTCCAGTAGAACGACCATCACCGATAAAGATAGCACGCTCAACGGAAGCTACGATTTGGTCATAGAGTTCCCTTGCTCTAAAGTCTAAGAGTTCTGGATTCTCATAGATTTCCATAGCGTCAAGGCTAAGTTTCTTGTAGATCATCTTGTCGTAAGCAACACGGATGGTGTCAACAATGGTTTCATCAACTTTTGAATCACCTGGCTTGTGACCTTGAGCTTCGTTACCATAATCAGCAGTACCAGCAAGAGCGTTGTTTCTCAAACCTCTACCATTAGTACCACCAATGTGATAGATATAATCAAGGATACCATCGGACTTTTCCATAGCCTCGGTGAACATGTTGGTGATGTTCAACGGAGTACCAAGTCCAGAGATTCCATCTTTTGTAGCGTTAGAAAACGCAGTTTCAAATCTTTGGTCGAATTTCATGTTGGAAGCCTTTAGAGCGTCACGGATCGCATTGTAGCGAGCGGTCTTAGCTTCAGCTTTTACATCTTTCGACACAACTGGAGTTTCGTTTTTCACAATTCTGTCCCTCGTTAGATTAATATTAATATTGTGAACTACATTATCCTTTTTGGAGTCTGCAGTTTCAACTGGAGCCTCAACAGCTTCAGCTTCTCCCTCAGCGTCTTTAGTTTCAGTTTCACCCTCTACTTCGTCTTTGGCTTCTGCCATTGGCTTTGCAGTTGGTTGCACTTCACTTTCAGGCACATCAGTTGTGAACTCGTCCGTAATTTCTGCGACTTTTTCCACAATTTCCTCAGCGAGTTTTTGCTTCATAGCCACATTCTCTTTAGGAGTGAGTTCGTCTTTAGTATCGCTCATTTGAGTTTCTCCTAAATTATTTATATTATTACCATCTTCGGCTTCTTCGGTTTCGCTACCCTTAGCCCTCACCGCCTCAGCGTCTTTATGGTCAATAGTTTTAGCACGGGGGTCGTTACCTGTCAAAACCATCGATATCTCCCGTAATATACCGATTGGCTCATCAATTTCGAGTCCTACGCCATAATATCCATCAGGGTACCAATCAATCCCAGTAGAATAACTAGCGTCCTCAGATATAGCCCACGCATGGTCTGCTAATCTATCGTTATTTGCAAAATACATGCGTGCATGAAGCCCATCAGAATCCATCCACACTTTGCAAGAACCAAACTGTTTTTCAATAGTATCTACTAATTCACCATCAACAATAGTCCCGTGGTCTGCTTGAGCTTTCACGGTATATTCTTCAGTTTGTTTATCAGGATCAGAATTTAGCGTTTTAATCGCAATAGGTTTACCATCTCTACCCATAACAAAAAGATTATCCAAATCTCTTACTTCCCCCGATTCCATAATTTGCCCAGAATTTGCAAGAATATTGCGAAAGCGACGCTCCTCCGAGCTTTTAGCGTCCTTAAGCACTGTAGCGTCGTAGAACTTCATATTTTTAGTTTATCACATAATTTACCATTTTGCAATCAAAAACCTAATGTCGTAAAATACATAAAAAAAGCGACATCAAGGAAGCCGCCGTGGTCATACATTTAAGTAGTGGTATTCATGCATTATTGGAGTTATTTTTATTTTGACGGCGGCCTGATAAAAGATATTTGGGTACGAGAGGCGCTGACCTCTACATCTTTATAATACCACGAAAAACCCCGCAAATGCAAGCGGGGTTTCCGAGATAGTGAATCACCCCCTTAGCTCATCGATTGAGCAAATACCATGTTTAGCGTATTGTTCGAATAGTTCGATATACTTTTCTGCTGTGGTCCGAGGACCTTCAAATTCAACGCAGACCGTTTTACCACTAACACATGGTTTGCCACCGATGATACTTATACATTCGCATAAAGTTTTCAGTTCTTTTTCATTGTCAACTGTAGCGGCGCATATTAGTTCCATTTTCACCACCTCCTTTAATGTGCACCCCCTTATATATATAATACCACATAAAAAGAGCCATCTCGCAGTTTGATGGCTCTTTTACAGAATTTGTGTGATAAGTGGGTATATTTATATTATATCACATTATTTTGTTTTGCAATGGTCATTTCGTATATATTCTACATCTTTTTGCAATTTATCCACAGATTGTGCAAGATATGCTTGCCTTTCCGCCATAACAGCCAAACTTTTGCTATTTTCTGCGAATTTTTCGGCATATCCATTATGCGAATCTAACCTCTCTTTTATCTTTTTTTGTTCCTCTAAAATCATAGCCAACTGATCTTTTTGTGATTGCTCACGTTCTGCGTCTTTTATAGCGTCCTCTTTTGATTTCTTCAATGAAATAGCATAATTCCCGACAAAAGAGCCTACGATAGCTAAACTTCCGCTAATCAATGGGACTATGATATCTTCTGACATTCTTATTTCCTCTTGCTCTGAGCTGTTTTAGATACTTCGGCGTCATTAGATATTTTAGCAATTCCTAAGACAACGCCGATAAATGTTTCAACCGCTACAAATGTTGATAAAATAGCGTCAATAGGCAATCCCCAATTCCAAGCTGCGTTTAGAGCTGAGATTAATGTAGCTATTGCTGGTAATACAATCCATGTAAACCATCTTAATATTTCATATAATTTATCTGGTAATTTCATGCTATGCCTTTCTGATATCATTGGTATTCATTGCAGCCCACACAACCATCTGACCATTTCTAGGTGCAGATAAAACAGCTCGGTCACCATTTATTTGCGTAATCGTATAATTATCATCATATTGCACAAGTGGTGTTCCGTTGTAATCTACCAACTTAGTCGGCACTACTACATCACCAACCTTAAAACCATCATCAGGCTCTGGTGTTGGCTCTGGTGTAGGTTCAGGCGCTGGCGTTGGAGCTGGTACTGGATCAGCTACCCATTCTACTACACGCTCATCATTGAGTGTTTCAGACCAACCAACTACCGTCATGCCGGCAAGGCTAGATAAGTGTTTACCATCTGAATACACATCGCCATAATAATCCACCATTACATGGGCATATGGGCTACCAGTTTCTGCAAAGATAGGTACAGCCACATTGGTTGGGATATCCAAACCATCATGAAAAGTACCAGCTCTTTTAGAAGCGTTCATAGCGTCCCTTGCACTAGCATATTTAGGGCCAATTCCATAACCAATCCGAACATTCTGTAGACACAGACCAGGTGTTGTACCCATTTTACTTAAATCAAAGTTTCTAGTTTGTTGCCAAGCCATTTTAAGCCTCCTCTACCTTTATTAAATTTTCACCCTCATCTTGGTTTTCAGGCTGTTCCCCCTGATATTGTTCCAGAACTTCCTCTGGTGTGATTATTTCTTCTATCTCTTGAGCCATATTTTCTCCTTTCTTATTATTATATATATTTAGTATAGTTTATTATGCCCATTTCCCAGGTATAAAATATGATGTTGAATATTGTCCATCACTGCTTAAACCAGTGACCACATCTCCTACGCATACTGGTAACATGATTGAGCCTTGTGAAGACCGAGCTCCATTTGGCGCTTGTGCCTCAGTCGTATCAGTATGCACAACGTTACCATTTATATTAATTATTGCTGTGTATTGTTCAGTAGTACTATATCCATAATAATGCGCTACTATCCATCCATCGGCTGTAGCTGTATAAGTAGTGATACTTCCCAAACTTACCTGATTAGCATAATCCGGCACCCATTTTAATAACGTTGGATAATTGATTTTGCTAGATGTCACCGAATTGTCCTCTATTTGATTTGTTCCAATTTGAGCATATTGACCGGCAGTTATTTCATTAGCCGTGATATCGGTAGTGCCACTAGCCATGGTGATATAAGCAATTACTACATAATACGCAGTTGTTCCACTTGCCCCATCTGCCGTAATAGCTGTCCTAATTTGTGAATCAGATGGATTAACTGGCGCTAAACTTGTTGTCCCCTCTACTACAATCAATCCACAAGCTGCTGGGTTGTCTGTTACTGTATCGGTTCCAGATGGTGGATTATCTACATATGCTACTATTGCGTCAATTCGAGCATTTGTACCAGGTGCTGCACCAATAGTCACATTAATTGGTGAATTGCTGATATTATTTATAGAAGTTTTATTGCCGGCATTATCAACAGCAATAGCCGTATCTCTATGCACGCCATCACCGCCTATAGACACCGTAAGCCCTGAGTTAGGGTTGCATGCCCAACCACTCAAAATACCCCGTGAAAAAGCCCCCATCACGTCATTAAACGCATTGACAGATGTTCTACCGCCAAATGCACCATTTGTTCCTATACTATTGTTAGGATTAGTCATTTTTTTCCTTTCTTATTAAATCATTATACTCGGCGAAACTCGCCACTCGCATTTTCACTTTTACTGCATTACATTTGGGGCAATTCAACACACAATCTATACTCCTGTCCGTATCCCCAAGAATCCACCCACATTTTGGACATCTAATCTTAATAGCACCCATTATACTAACACCTCATCAAAGTAACATCTACAATTAACATGTGCGTCCGGTATTCTTCCGCTGTCATTCCAACTTGAGTGCTCCCAACTTATTACCCCATCTTCAGTTTCAACTGTATCAGGAAATGCTTTGCCCAAATCTACTCTAGTACCCTCCATAGCTTTACAAATCGGACATACATTTGCGTCATGTGATGTTTGCCATACTAATTGCACATGCAACCCATATTTTTCAGCCAATGACTCATCTTGCTCTAGCCGACCAGACCGAATTGCATAAAGCGTTTCATTCCTTGCAATAAGCTCTGCCTTTTCTCTCGGCATAACTTCTGACAATCTCTCGGCTATTTCATTGGCAGTCAAGTTCTCCGTACCAGCAAGTGTCTTTTCAATTATCTCTTGGGTGTAGTCTACATATCCATTTGCTAATTGCTTTGCCCTAGTAGATATACGCTCTCTTAGAGAATCTGATATATAATACTCGCCATGATTGAGTGTCGTGGTGATTTCATTCGCTACATCTTCATCAGCGAGCAACGCCAACGCTTTCATCCCCTCTTTACTACCCATCAAAGCGTCATCAGCAAGAATATCCATCATTTTTTCAATAACTTCATCGATATTGTATTTTTCCTGCTTCATGATCTTATCCGCAAGAGCAATAAGCTGGTCATACAAAAGTTTTTCTTCTTTTGTCATCTCTGGTAATTTATCTAGCGAATGGTGGCAGTTGCAATTATGACCGTGGATTACATCTGCCACTTGCTCTTTTGGGCAAGGTTTTACCTCATCTACGGTGGCTTTGGCTGGCGTAGGTGCCGTATAATCAATCTCTACTGGCGAATTTAACTCACCAACCAAACCCTTATTATAAATCCCCCTAGCAGCGCTCAGCCATTCTTCCGGCAACTCCAAAGCCTCTACCGCAGCTTCTCCGCTTGCACCAGCGCTAATCAAATTTACTAAAGCCTCGCCACGAATACGCCCAATCTCAGCTTTTGCCTTTTGCCTCTCAGTTAATTCTGGTATTTCAAGGTCAAATGTAATTCTATATCCAATTCCACCAGTTATTCGGTTTAATTCATGCTCAAACTGATTCCAGAAACTAATCAAAGCTGGATACACACGATTCATTATAAACTGCTGTCTTGTAAGCTCTGCATTGTCATATTTAGCCGAGCTATCATCACCAAGAATAAAGTTAGACACCCCAACACTCTTATTTAAGCGGTCATTAACAATATCTACAATCTCACGAATGGCCAAAGTAGAGTTATTACCTTGAATTGTCTTCACTTCTACTTGGTCAACACTTTGTCCAGTATCATTATCATATTGCCTCCAAGCATAAACTGTCTTGTTGCGGTTGTGAGCGCCCTTGAGTTTATTTTCCAACTCTTTTCTTGTCTTATCATATTTCTCAAATGTACTAGCAGTAATAAATGTAATTGTTGCTGGAATAGCCCCATTCTCAAAATAAGCCCTTTGGTATTGTGCAATTAAATCATCAATCTGCGCCCACACACGAACCGCACTTGCTGGAGATACACCACGTTGTACATCTCTAGGACTTCTAGAAAACCTAAGTCGCATGACTTGGTCTTCTTCTAAAGTTTCCATGCCGTCAGTTGTCATTACTTGCCAAATCCAACGACCATAACCGAGATAAATCCGGCATTGTGGTGGGATAATAGTATAACCAATCACATTATCCCTATCATCTTTCCATACATGAATGTCAAGCTCATCTTCAGTAAGCCATGAGGCAAACATTAAATCAGCAAACTCAGCCCAACCCATCTCATCATTAGGGTTCCTAAGCCATGCAAGCTCTGGTGCTCTAGCTTCTGGTACTCTCGCACCTCTCTCTGTCACCGCATACGGCATGACTACTTTCATTTCATTGATGAGCGGTCTTACCTGAGCAAATAAATTTTCATAATCTGAACATAATGGGCTTAGAAAGAATTGATTAGCAAGCTCTCTAGAAAAATTACGGCTCTTTTTACGTCTAACAGCGTCCTTAAAATTATCTAACCACCGCATTTTTGCCACCTTTTTTATTCTTCTTAATTGCTTTCTTAACAACTACTTCTTTTTCTTCTGGTTCTTTTTCTTTTACAATAAAATCTTCTAAATGATATGTATATTTCTTCCCATCTGTGAAAAATGGCATAGAACCTATGCCTTTGGTAACAGCTTGGTATACAAGTTCACGCCCCTCATCACTAGCAAATGAAACTTTTCGTACATTCAAATTTTCATCAAATATAAGTTTTTTTAGTTTACGCCCACGATCACCACACATAACGCAATCTTGGTAAACGCATATTATTTCATTATTCATCAATGCCCCCTATCGCTCTATCAATATATTTCTCTATTGCTCCATCAGTAGCCCTAGACAATCTATTCAATCCAGTTTCTCCACCAGCAAGGTAAGTTCTCAATACAATTTTATCGTCAACACTTAACCGTTGCCTAATAAAATCTTTTGCATAATCTTCCTCAAAACAAGAAGCCAAGACATCATCTGCTTGTCTTGCCTTTTCTTCCGTTTCATAACTAATATCCTGTAAACGCAATTTTTTCTCTGCGTCTATTTTAGGCTCGCATAACTTCCCCTTGAAGTCTATTGGTTCGAGTCCGTTAAAGTGTAGCATGCTCTTTGCTCCTGTTTAGCTACTTTTATAGTAGCACATTTTAAACAATATCACAATATATCCCCTATCCCTCAGTTAGAGGGTATAGGCAAGAAGTTTACGGCTTAACAGTCCTGTGCTAGTGTCTAGAGCGTTACCAAAAGACTTTATAGCGACATTATTTCAAGCGTCCTGCTCTCCACTTATTTAAGTCCTTGAGCTATGGGATTTAGTCTGAGGGCTAGGTCGTGGGGATTCACGTTGCCTAGATTTTACTCGCTTGCCCATTTTCTACGTTGGGTTCGGTAGCGTTTTTTATAACGATGTGTTATAATGTTTAGTAGTAGAAATCGTAAACTTGGGTCTACTACATGGAAGTCCGCTAAGGGCTTCCTTTTTATGGACTGTTAATATACTATTTCTATTATACCACATTATTTGCATATATCGTGCGAACCTTGAATCGTCCATGAGCAACCATTGGCGGCGGCATAATCGGCACGCCTTTGGTCTTTGTGATTTTCATATATTACCATTAAACTAAGCACGATGGCTACTGATAAGATTATTTTGATGGTGGTTTTTATTTTTGTTTTCATTATGTTTCCTTTGTTTTTAATTAATTTTACTATAACTTATTATTTTTGCGTTCTTTGCCCATTACTAAATAAACTATCCCTTCTGTTGTTTCTATTTCATATGTGTGCTGTTCCATTTTTTCCTTTCGTTGCTTTATTTATTATACTTTAATTATAACAAACCAAAAGCAATAAGTCAATAGGTTTTTATGACTTTTTTGCAAAAGTTTTCCACAGCTTAAAATTCAATACGCTTTTTACTTAAATCGTCTATACTATATCTGGCGCTATCGAGTAAATGGTCGTTGCCATCTTCTGGCTCATCTAATATCTCACCGCTGCGCTTTTTACGCCAAGCATAACTCAAATATTCACGCTTTAGATTCTGTCCACAATACACTATCTGCCTTTGGCTTACTCGGTCTATACCACGTTTCACCGAGCCGGGGTTTTTATCAGCACCTACAATTCTAAACCCAGCATTTTTAATCTCAGCTATAATTTCAGGCCGAGCCGAATCCGCCACGATCAGCACATTTGGGTCTATATTTTGCGACATTAAGGTTTCTGCATATTGGCTACCTAACATACCTTTTTTGTATAATAACTCCACTATACCGATCTTATTTTCGCCTAAATCATATATTGCGACCATAGCCGTTTCGTCATTGCTGAAGCCGAAATCTAGACCATAGCGCACCAATTTCCCTTTTTGAATTTCTTCCAAACTCGTTTCTTCCCAGCCTGAGTACACATTCCCCTCAAGCGAGCCAATCTGACCCAGACCATACACAGTCCAATAGTTAGATGGTTCTTCCCCAACTTTTGGTTTATGGCTTTCAATATTCTCAACTAATTGTTTAGGCAAAGCCTCGTTGTCCATATAAGTCAATACCATAAAACTCGTGCGGTCTTTATGTTTACCCTCTACTAGTTCTTCGTGCGCCCAGAATTTACTAGTAGGGTTATAATCTATAATCACAAAATCCTCAGTTCTACTTGCCAATTGGTCAAACGTTTCGTAAGTGAACGCATTAGCCTCATTGACAAATAGCACGTCACGAGATAGGCCATGCGCTTTCATCTTATCAATAGAGCGAAATTGTATCACTGAACCATTGCTAAACTCATAGTTAAGTTCTGTCTTATTAAACTTTTCATCATTCCACCTATTCGTCCCTTGCATAATCTTCTTAAAATCGTCGATAGGCCCATCTTTAAGGTGGCCATAAGACTGGCCTACTACCGTTATTTTAGAATTCTTATAACTTTCAGCATACCCAGTCAGAACCGTCATTATCGCCATAGTTTTGCCAGCACGCATTCCCCCCTGTATCACTTTGTAAAACGTAGGTTCAAAAACGATTTGTTCTATCTTATTTAGAGCTGTTGTCCTCGCTATCATCGCCACTCCAACCGCTAGCTCTTATAGCTCGCTCTTGTTTCTCGGCTTCAGCCTTAGTCTTGTATATTTTACCAGATTGGCCGAATTGCCAACCGATTATTTTTCCCCCTGCACTTCTAACTGCGTGTACTGGCATGATTCCTCCTTTTCTTTTATTATAACACGCTCTCAATCACTCGCACCTTTTTCTTGTCCACTAATTCTCTAGCTCGTTCTAAACTAACTTCCCACGCAGGTGACCAATTAGAAACATTTTTACCAAGTTCTATGTCATAATATGAGCATATTGCCTTTACAATGACTTTCTCAGGCTTATAAACATACTCGCTAGGTTCTTTTACTAAAAGTCTATCCCAACCATCTTTCGGCGGTTTGTATGCAAATTTTTCCGTTGGCTCAAATATCTTTTTAGCTATTTCGTCTACATTACCACAATCCCAATCAAGAACCAACTCGGCACATTTAGGTATTTTGAATTCTTTTGCTACTGTAAGCGGTGTTCTGACAATACGCACACCATAACCTAATGCCTCATTTATTGTATAACAATATGACTCCATGTTATTGCTCAATTGCACTAACCAATCTGAATCAGCTATATAATCCCTCACGTCAGGACGAGGTTTCATTAAAGCAACATTCGGCGAATTTATCTCAAAATCAACATTATTAGTATATATCGTCCATAAATAATGCCGCCCAGTTTGCGAACAATATCTATCGAGAGCCTCAATTAATTTTATAGTTCTATCCCCACCCTTAGTTTTGTCGTCCAATCTACAAGCCGAGATTAATCGCATTACTTTTTGAGGTTTTTCAAGTGTCAAAGGATTGTAACATTGTATAACGGGTTTGTCTACATTTTGCACCTCTTTTTGTTTTTCTATCTGACTAACTGCATATTTGCTCACCCCCAAAATCTTATCTATTTTTGGATGATCTATTGGTGGCTGATACCCTAATTCCTGATAAATAGCATGACAAATAAAAATATGCTCATCAGCTTCAATCTGGTCTATAGCGTCAATATTAAAATTATAAAATGCTTTCTTAGCTTTATATACTACACCACGCTTTCTTCTTACGCATTTTACTATTTTTTTTAACCTCATCAATTGGTCAAAATCAGCGTCATCATATAATACCATCAAATCATATTTATGATATTTTTTAGCCATCTCGTACAAAAACTGTTCAGTACCCCCAATACGACATATTCTCCTAAAATAGTAGATATTGGCATGGTATATATTATTCTCCATCTATGACCTCACCGTTCTTTACACGCTTCGTTAAATCTACCAGTGGCGTTACATCAGCAACTTCGGCTTGAATCTGCTCTTTCAATTGGCCACGGAGTTTAGCTAACAATTCAATCGCTTTAGTGTCACCGTTTTGCGCTTTTAGATTGAGCCGGAACATCATGCCAACATCATTAATCATATCATCATCAGCAATACCAGCTTTACGCATAATCTCTCGGTTTTTCTCTGATTTTATATCAAGCCCCCCTATCATTTCGCCAATTTGCTTGAGGGTTTTTTTCTGACGTCTAGCTTCACCACTAGCAATGCCACCTTTCGACGCTTCTTCAACGGTTAGCTTATGTGCTTGAGGTATCAGGTTTTGTTCATTTGCCATAGCATAACCCTTTCACATCTGGTTTGAAGTCACCTTTTATAATATAACAATCCCAACACATATCTTTATCTTTAGGCAATATAGCATAATTACC
>Ga0265300_10001458_pt1 | contig 22091 bp, 23 predicted proteins | sample AusTroGonzalo_MG_FD_193482 | JGI IMG/M metagenome (GOLD analysis project Ga0265300, IMG submission 193482) | Bovine rumen microbial communities from tropical cattle in Woodstock, Queensland, Australia - Gonzalo_03 | ecosystem: Host-associated > Mammals > Digestive system > Stomach > Rumen ...
ATTTGCTTTCATAGATAATTGAAAATCCTGCAAGAATGAATGCTATAGAGGTTTGTAATATCACCAAGCACTACAGCAATGTGGAAGCCCTCCGTGGCGTGAACCTTTCTGTGGAGGAAGGCGAGTTGTTCGGGCTTATCGGTCCCGACGGTGCTGGCAAGACCACGCTCTTCCGCATTCTGGCAACGCTGTTGTTGGCCGACGGCGGCACCGCCACCGTTGATGGTCTCGACGTGGTGGCCGGCTACAAGGAGCTGCGCACCCGCATCGGCTATATGCCCGGCCGTTTCTCGCTCTATCCAGACCTCAGCGTGGAGGAGAACATCTCGTTCTTCGCCAATATTTTCGGAGTAACTATGGAACAGAACTACGACCTTGTGGCACCCATCTACCGGCAGATTGAGCCGTTCCGCACCCGTCGTGCGGGAAAACTCAGCGGCGGCATGAAACAGAAGCTGGCCCTCTGTTGTGCGCTCATCCACAAACCACGGCTGCTCTACCTCGACGAGCCGACCACCGGCATTGATGTCGTGAGCCGCGCCGAACTGTGGGAGATGCTGGCCTCGCTACGTAAGCAGGGCATCACCATCCTGGCAAGCACACCCTATATGGACGAAGGCTCTCGCTGCGACCGCATCGCTCTGATGTCGGAAGGAAAAATTTTGGAAGTGTGTGCACCTCCCGATAACCTTGAGGAGTATTTTATAGAAAAAATGCGTCATAATGGATAACATCATCACAGTTAAGAATTTAACCAAGCGTTTCGGCGCTTTCGCTGCTGTGGACGCCATCAGTTTCGAAGTGGCGCGGGGTGAGATTTTCGGTTTTCTCGGAGCCAACGGGGCCGGAAAGACCACCGCCATGCGTATGCTCTGCGGCTTGAGTTATCCCACCTCCGGCAGCGGCACTGTGGCGGGGTTCGACGTGATGACACAAGGCGAGCAGATCAAACGACATATTGGCTATATGAGTCAGCGTTTCTCGCTCTACGAAGACCTCACCGTGAGCGAGAACATGGAGCTCTTCGGCGGCATTTACGGCATGAGTCGCAACGACATCCGCCAACGTAGCGCCGAATTGCTGCAGCAGATTGAATTCAGCAACCACGCCGATGACCTTGTAGGCTCGCTCCCACTCGGCTGGCGTCAGAAATTAGCCTTCATGGTGGCCAACATGCACCGTCCTGAGATTGTCTTTTTGGACGAGCCCACCGGCGGGGTGGACCCTATCACGCGCCGCCAGTTCTGGAACCTCATCCGCAACTTCTCCGCCAACGGCACCACCATCTTTGTCACGACCCATTACATGGACGAAGCCGGCTTCTGCGACCGCGTCTCCATTATGGTGGAAGGAAAAATCAAAGCCCTTGACAGTCCGCAGAATCTCATGCAGCAGTACGGGGCACAGAATATGAACGAAGTGTTTGTGATGCTATGCAGATGAAGAAATTGTCCGGGACTGTTCCGATAGCGGAGCGGAGAAAACCAAAGATGTCATCTTTTGTGAAGAAAGAGTTTCTCCACATTCTGCGCGACAAGCGTACTATGCTTGTGGTATTGGTCATCCCGCTGATGCTCATCATGCTGTTCGGTTTCACCGTGACCACCGATGTCACCAACGTGGATGTGGCCGTGTGCGCCCCTGTGCGCAGCCATGCCGTCAGCAAGAGTGTGGACCGCATCGTCTCCAGCCGCTATTTCCGCTTTGTCGGTTATGTTGACGGCAACGACATCGACCGAACACTGCGCACCGGCAAGGCCACCGCCGTGGTGGTCTTTCACCGCGACTACGCCCGAAACGGCTTGTACCAGCTGGTGATGGACGGTGCCGATGTGAACACTGCCAGCACCTCGCAGACATATCTCAACGCCACACTTTCTAATGCAAATACAGAGTCGTTTTATGAAACGTCCCCGCCGTTTGAAATGCACATGCTGTTCAACCCACAGATGAAATCCTCCTTCAACTTTATTCCAGGCATTATGGGCATGATTTTCCTGCTCATCTGTGCCATGATGACCTCCATCAGCATTGTCAGGGAAAAGGAGACGGGCACGATGGAGGTGCTGCTGGTGTCGCCCGTCAAGCCATTCTATATCATTGTGTCAAAGATGGTTCCATACCTTCTGCTCAGTTTCATCGACCTCATCATCATTCTGGTGCTGGCATATTTCGTTTTGGATGTGCCGATGGCAGGAGGCGTTGTCGGCATAGTGTTGTTTTCGGTGCTTTATCTAGTGCTTTCCTTGGCTTTGGGAATGATGGTGAGCAACGTGGTCGACAGCCAGATTGCCGCCCTGCTTATCAGCGCGATGGTGATGATGATGCCTGTGCTGTTCTTCTCCGGACTGCTGTTCCCTGTGGAAAACCTGCCGTGGGCATTGCGATGGATTAGCTATGTGGTGCCCGCCCGCTGGTATATCGATGCCATGCGTAAGATGATGATTGTGGGTGTGGGACTAAGTGGTGTGCTACTTGAGGCGGGCGTGCTGCTGTTCGAGACCGTGGTGTTACTGGTTGCATCAACAAAGAAGTTTAACGACAGATTGGAATAGGCCATGAAAAGTTTGAAGTTTCTGATACGCAAAGAATTCATCCAGTTCCGGCGGAATAAGTTCCTGCCGAGGCTCATTTTCCTGTTCCCCATCCTGATCATGCTGATAGCGCCATTGGTAGCCACCATGGAGGTGAAAAACGTGAATGTGGCTTTTGTGGATGGCGACGGCTCCGACCTCTCGCGGCGGATGCTCTCGCACATTGAAGCTGCCAGCGACCTCCATCTGCGCATGGTCACCACCGACTACCGAGAGGCATACAGCCAGCTTGAAGCCTGCAAAGTGGATGTCATCGTCACCGTGGCGCAAGGGAGCGAAAAGACGATGGCCGGCGGCATGATGCCAAAAATTAAAATCGACGCCAACGCTGTCAACAGCACCAAAAGCGGTATCGGTTCACAATACGTCATCGCCGCGATTACGGCGGCATTGGCGGAATCCATGCCGGCAAGGACGTTGCAAGGCTCGTCTTTACAACAGTCCGTACGCTATTTTTACAACGAAACCCTCGATTACCGTCACTATATGATTCCCGCATTCATCATCATCATCGTATTGCTGGTATGCTGTTTCATTCCCGCACTGAATCTCGTGGTGGAAAAGGAGAAGGGCACCATCGAACAGATCAACGTCACACCGGTGGGACGGTTGGAGTTCACCTTGAGCAAGCTCATACCGTATTGGTTTATCGGCATCGTGGTCATCACGGAGGCCATTCTCGTTGTGGGCTTTGTTTACGGGCTGTGGCCGGCCGGCAGCATCGGGGCCATCTATCTCGGGGCTCTGCTGTTCGCGCTGGCGATGTCAGGGTTCGCAGTGACCATCGCCAACATCTCCGACACCATGCAGCAGTGCATCTTCGTGCTTTTCTTCTTTGTGATGCTCTTCATGCTGATGAGCGGGATGCTCACGCCCTTGCGCTCCATGCCGCAGTGGGCGCAGTGGTTGGCGGCGGCCTTCCCCCCGCGTTGGTTTGCCGAAATCATGCGCTCCGTCTATCTCAAGGGCACTACCATTATCGAACTTGGTACGGCTTATGTGGCCCTTGCCGTCATTGCCACACTTTTCAGCACACTCGCCGCTCTCACATACCGGAAACAGTCGTAAATTCCTACCCTTTCGGCTGTAAACTCCTCCGATAGTCTGACGGGGTCTTGCCGAGGTGCTTTTGGCAGTAGCGACTGAAATAAGAGAGCGATGCAAAGTTCATCATGTCGGCGATCTGCGTGAGCGAAAGTCGCTCATCGGCGAGAAGATCCTTCAGTATCGGGACGGTGGCGTTGGCGATGTAGGCGGTGACGCTGGTGCCGGTGATGCGGCGGACGGTCTCCGAAAGATATTTTGGCGACACGTGGAGCTTGTCTGCAAAGTACGACACTTCACGCTCGGTGCGACAAATGCCCGTGGAGAGCAGCTGCATCAGACTTTTCACGATGTAGCCTGCGCGGTCGGTGTGACCGGTGCTGCCGTAATGCAGCGCGTGGAACTCGAAAATGTCGTAAATCATCGTCAGACAAAGACTCCCCATTAGTCCGTCATAGAACTGGAAATCAGCGTCCTGCATCCGTTCTCTCAGACGGTGGATGTCATCGAGGAAACGGCAGGCGTTTTCATCCGACAGCGGGATGACCGGATTGTTGTTGAGACTGATGCCGCCACCGATACTGTAGTTGTTGGCAGGCAGCAGTCCGTGGAGGAACTTATTGCTGGCGGCGAACCATTCCACACGGGTACTTTCCGGCGCGGCGATGTTGCTGATTTTGTGCGGATTGGCGACCACCACAAGGTCGTTCTTGAAGATGTGGAAACACTTCCCGTTGAACACGAAACTGCCTTCGCCCTCCGTGCATATCAAGTGGATGCAGCTTCCTCTTAACTCTTTGGCATTGGCAGCGTTAAAGTCTTCCGAAAAGATGAACTGGTTTTTCATGCGGCAAAGATACGATTTTTTTCCGCAAAAAGTGAAAATTCTACTGCAAAAAGTATAATCCGTATCTCGGGGAAAAGTTGTTTTTTTGCATCGTGAAATTAAACATCGGAATCATGCAAGAATTTAGAGTTGACCCGCGGCTCACCACCGCCGAAGAACGCGCTGAAGGAGTGCGCCAAGCACAGGTGCTTTTCAAACTGAACCACACCATGCCCTACACTGAAGAGTACAATGCCCTGCTGAAGGAGCTCTTTGGCAACGACATGGGTGAGGGCGGTTTCATCATGCCTGGTTTGACGGGTGTCTGTTTCGACAGGGTGAAAATCGCTGACAATGTGATGATTATGAATAACTGTCTGATGATGGCACGAGGCGGCATCACCCTTGAGGAGGGTGCGATGATTGCCGCCAACGCGCAGCTCATCAGCAACAACCACGATCTCTACGACCGTATGGTGCTCATCTGCAAGCCCGTCCGCATCTGCAAGAACGCATGGGTGGGCGCTGGTGCAACCATCCTGCCGGGTGTCACCGTGGGCGAGAACGCCGTGGTGGCTGCCGGTGCTGTCGTCACCAAGGATGTGGCCCCGAACACCATCGTAGGCGGCAATCCGGCGAAATTTATCAGAAATATTTAAAAACGATAGGATTATGCAATTCAATTTCAACAATAACAAAGAAGTGGTTGCCCTATTAGGAGCGGGCAGCATGGGATTGGCTATCGCCGAACGCGTGGCACAGAACCGCATCGTCCTGCTGGGCGACATCAGCGAGAAGTCGCTGCAGGCCGCACGCGAACGGTTAGAGTTTTCAGGTTATAGCGTGGAGACGATGATTGTGGACGGTGGCGACAAAGAGAGCATTCGCGCTTTCGCGAAACGCGCAGCAGCATTAGGACCAGTGCGTCACTACATCCATACCGCCGGTGCCTCGCCCAATCAGGCCAGTCCGGAACATATCATCCACCTCGACTTGGTGGGTTCGGCCTATGCCCTCGACGCTTTCGGCGAAGTGATGATGCGCGACGGTTCGGGTATCCTCATCAGCAGCCAGACGGGCTATATGCTCTTTGAGCCGCTGACCAACGAACAGGAGTGGGCACTGACGATGACACCCGCCGACCAGCTGGCCGAACTGCCGATGTTGCAGCCCGAGGTCATCACCAACAGCGGCATCGCCTACATCATGGCCAAACGTGCCAACCAGTTGCGTGTCCGCAAGGCCGCTATGGATTGGGGACGCAGAGGGGCACGTATCAACACTATCTCGCCAGGCGTAGTTGTAACACCGTTGGCATACGACGAATTCCGTGCTGCCGGCGAGGGCTACCAGAAGATGATTGAGACATCGGCCATGCACCGCGTGGGCAACCCCGCCGAGATAGCTAACGCCGCACAGTTCCTGTTGAGCGACCAGGCCTCGTTCATCACCGGCACCGACCTGCTGGTGGACGGTGGTACCATCGCGGCCATCAAGACTGGGGAATACAAACTCACTATCCAATAAGCAAACGAAAAAACAGAAATATGGAATACATCAAACTAACAAACGGCGTGGAAATGCCGACATTGGGCTACGGCGTGTTTATGGTGAGCCCTAACGAGTGTGAACGATGCGTATCGGATGCGCTGAGCGTGGGCTACAGACTCATCGATACGGCGCAGGCTTACCAGAATGAAGAGGGCGTGGGCAATGCCTGGCGCAAGAGCGGACTGAAGCGCGAGGAACTGTTCCTCGTGACGAAGGTGTGGATCTCGAACGCTGGCGAAGAAAAGGCCTACAAGAGCATTGAAGAGAGTCTGCGCAAATTGCAGACGGAGTACATCGACCTGCTGCTCATCCATCAGGCTTACGGCGACGTGTTCGGTACGTGGCGGGCGATGGAAAGGGCCTATCGCGAGGGCAAGGTGCGCGCTATCGGCGTGAGCAACTTCCAGGCGGGCCGCTTCTTCGACTTTGCGCACTATGTGGAGGTGAAGCCGATGGTGAACCAGCTGCAGTGCAACGCCCTTGCGCAACAGACTGGTATTGAGTCGATTCACGCAGAGTTCGGCACAAAGGTGATGGCCTGGGGACCGCTCGGCGGACAGGGCGCAGACGGCATTGTGAAGAGCGACATGCTTGCCGCCATCGGAGCCAAGTACAATAAAACGGCCGCACAGGTTGCCCTCCGCTGGCTCACCCAACGCGGCATCGTGGCCATCCCCAAGAGCATCCACAAAGAGCGCATGGTGCAGAATTTCGACATCTTCGATTTTACCCTCACTGCGGATGAGATGTCACAGATTGCCACCCTCAACCAGCAGGACGCCGGCTTCATCAACTTCGGCGACCCGCAGTTTGTGAAGTATCTCATTGAAAATTATGGATAAAGATATTATACAACGATTATGAACGTAAAAACCATCATCACCGCAGTCCTCGTACTGGCTATGACCGGCTGCAACGGACAAAACAACAAACCGAAATCTAACAATCAAAACAACGGAAAAATGAGCAAATCCATCGTCATCTTCTTCTCCCACGCGGGCGACAACTACGCCGTGGGGAACATTGAGGTCGGCAATACCAAGATTGTAGCCGACTACATCAGCGAAATCACCAGTGCCGACCAGTTTGAGATCGTCACCCACAAATACGACGGCATGGCCTACACGCCGCTCATCGAGCTGGCCAAGAAAGAGGCCGCCAACGGCGAGCTGCCGCCTTACGAGGGAGCCGCTCCCGACCTCAGTCAGTACGACACCGTCTTCATCGGTGGTCCCGTGTGGTGGGGTACCTACCCGCAGGTGATGTTCACCCTCTTCAAGGACATCACCCTCGACGGCAAGACCGTCATCCCCTTCACCACCCACGAAGGCAGCGGCCTCGCCAGCTGCGAGAGCGACGTCCGCAAAGCCTTCCCGAATGCCAACGTCCTGAAGGGCTGGAGCATCTACGGTCATGAGGTGCGCACGGGAAAAGCCAAAGTGGAGAAGTGGCTGAAAGGATTGGGGTATTAGTTCTTATTGACTGACAGAGTACCGCCGCAAAGGTTTTGTGCATTTGCGGCGGTATTTATTCTGCCTGCATTCCAAAATAATGCGTATCTTTGCCGCTCAAGTTCTAAACTAATAACTGAAAGCATTTTTATGGAAAATAAAACTATCAAGGCGTTGTTCATCAACGGCGGGCCGCGCAAGAAGAACAACACGGTGCTGATGCTGGAAAGCGCCATGAAAGGTGCATTGGATGCCGGTGCCGAGGTGGAAATGGTACACCTTTACGACCTCAACTTCAAAGGCTGCAAGAGTTGTTTCGCCTGCCAGCTGAAGAATGCCAAAACGGATGGCGTGTGTGCCATCAAAGACGACCTGCGTCCTGTGTTGGAGAAAGCCCGCGTGGCGGATGTCATCATCATCGGCTCGCCGGTCTATTTCAGCTATCCTACGGGCGAGGTCCGCTCTTTTCTGGAACGTCTGAATTTCCCCAACTACACCTACGATTACGACGAACAGGGCAATCGCAAGCGTCCCATCATCCCGAAGCGCACAGCCATGATTTTCACTATGAATGTCCCTGAGAACGCGTTGGAGACATGGAAATATCCAACATTGTTGGGAACATGTGCCGACACCTTGCGTTTCAATTTCGGACATAGCGAGGTGCTCTATGTATGCGACACCTATCAGTTCAACGACTATAGCCGTTACGCCATGAGCATATTCAAGGAGGAGGAAAAGCGCAAGCACCGCGATGAGCATTTCCCCATCGACTTGAAGAATGCATACGAGTTGGGGAAACGACTGGCAGGAGAATAGAGGAAGTGGATAAGTCGGCAAAAGAAAAACCAAACAGATTGGACAGATAATCATGAGAAGAGTCGCAACAATTCTAATAACAATAATGACAATGGTGACACTACAGGCACAGACGCTGACGGATTACCACAGCCACCTCATCACGCCGGAATACCGGGCGGCGTTGGCGGAACATGGGATGCTGCTCGACGAGGGGTTTCCGTTGCCACAGTGGTTGGCTGAGAGCCATCTTGCGCTGATGGACGAGGCGGGCATCGCGCAGAGCATCCTCACGCATCCCGCTCCGCATCCCTTCTTCGGCGACCAGGAGGAGTGCAACCGCCTGTGTAGGCAGTTCAACGAGCAGGCGGCGACTGTCTGTAGCGAGAACAAAGGCCGTTTTTCTTTCTGTGCCGTATTGCCGCTTCCTGATGTACAAGCGGCTATCAGAGAGGCACAGTATGCTATGGACACATTGGGTGCCGTGGGTGTGAAATTGGCCACCAACGTCTATGGGCAGTACCTCGGCGACGAGGCTCTCGACCCGCTGATGGAGTACCTCTCCGGTCGTCAGGCACTCGTTATCCTGCATCCGCACAAGCCCTCGCCGGTCAACAACGACCTCATGCAGCAAACACCCTTGGCCATGCAGGGATACCTCTCGGAAACCACCAATGCCGTGTGCAACATGATCAGCCGCAACGTGCTGTCGCGCTACCCCGGGATGCGTGTCGTGGTGCCGCATTGCGGAGCCTACCTGCCCATCGCCATCCCGCGCATGAAAGCCCTCTACCCCGTGATGCGGCAGAACGGGCTGGTGGGCGACATTGACTTCGACCGGAACATCGCGAGCCTCTGGTTCGACCTTGCCGGTTCGCCTACCGAAGGTACCGTCGATGCCCTGTTGACACTCACTTCGCGCGACCATCTGCTATACGGCTCCGACTATCCCTACGTGGCTCCCGTGGCGGTGAAGAGCATCCTTGCCGACTTGCGAAAACGCGGCATAGTAGTAGGAGGTGACGCCTCCGAGCGTCACAACAATGAAGATATGATTTTCCGCATTGCCGAAATCGAGGTGCAACCTCAATACCTGAAGGAATATCTCGCTGCCGCATCCGAAATCCAGAAATTCAGCCTCACCGAGGAGCCTGGTGTAATCTGCCTCTTCCCTTCACAAATGAAAGAGGACAGCTGTCAAATCCGCATCCTTGAGATATACGCTTCGCAAGATGCCTACCAGCACCACATCCAGACGGCGCATTTCCAGAAGTACAAACAAGGCACGCTCCACATGGTGAAGTCGCTAAAGCTCAACGACCTCCAGCCGCTGACACCAGAAACGATGAATACACTATTTAAACGCTTTGATATGAAACAACCAGCATTTGAATCGTTGAACAGCCTTTGGCCGAAAGGCGAACCCAATACGGGCTATGCCCAATACTTTATCGGCAACAGCTATCTGGCCCCAATGGATGGCGGTTTGGTTAACGTCACCTTCGAACCTCGCTGCCGCAACAACTGGCACATTCACCACAAGCAGGTGCAGGTGTTGATCTGTGTTGCAGGTCGCGGTTGGTATCAGGAATGGGGCAAGGAACCGGTGGAGCTGCAACCGGGTATGGTGATTGAGATTCCCGAAGACGTGAAGCATTGGCACGGAGCCGCCAGAGATTCCTGGTTCCAGCATCTGACATATCATAAAGATGTGCGGGAAGGAGCCTCGAACGAGTGGTTAGAACCTGTGACTGATGATATTTACAACAAATTGAAATAACAATGAAGAAAGTAGTCATCATTTCAACCAGTCTCCGTCCTGGTTCAAACAGCAACATGCTGGCGGAGCAGTTTGCCGAAGGCGCAAAAGCCGCTGGCCATCAGGTGGAACTCATCCCTTTGAGAGGCAAGGAAATCAAGTTTTGCATCGGGTGTCTTTCCTGTCAGAAGACAGGTGCCTGTGTTTTCAAGGATGATGTGCCGGCCATCATGGAGAGCGTGCTGAACGCCGATGTCGTCTGCTGGGCGACGCCCATCTATTACTATGAGATGAGCGGCCAGATGAAAACCCTCATCGATCGAATGAACGCCATGTATCCCAAGGATTACCGCTTCCGCGATATCTATTTGCTGACCACAGCGGCAGAGAACGAGGATTTCACCCCGAAGCGTACCGAAAGTGGTTTGATGGGCTGGATTGAATGCTATGAAAAGTCTGAGCTTAAAGGCCATCTCTTCTGCGGCGACGTTGGCGGCCCGAAAGAGATTGAGGGTAACGCCAAATTGCAGGAAGCGTACGACTTGGGTAAAAATGTATAAATCGATGAACGAAAAGACCACAACCCCCACAGGAAAAGATTATGTCGGCAGCGACGACCTCTATGCCGACGTGCAGCGCACGATGCAACTTGCTGCCGAGATGAACACTGGTTATCACACCGAAGAGGAGGTGCGCGGCTATCTGCGTGAAATCACCAATAGCGACATTCCCGATACGGTGCGGGTGTTCACGCCGCTGCATATCAATTACGGACGCACCACACGCTTCGGTGACGACTGTTTCGTCAACTTCGGCTGCACCTTCCTCGCCCTTGGCGGCATCACCATCGAGGACGGCGCCTTCATCGGCCCGCATTGCGTGTTGGCCACCGAATACCACCCTGAAGCCCCCGCGCATCGCCACGAACTGCGTACCAAACCCATTGTCATCGGTCGCAACGCCTGGCTCGGTGCCGACGTGAAGGTGCTGGCAGGTGTCACCATCGGCGAGAATGCCATTGTGGCCGCCGGCAGCGTGGTAACCAAAGATGTGCCCGCCAACATGGTGGTGGCGGGAAGCCCCGCAAAGGTGATAAGACCCATAGACCCTGAAAGATGAATCATCACAAGGGCAAAATTCGAAAAATTATATTATTTTTGCACCGAAAAATAGTTTTAAAACGATAATAATATGAAAGTTCTGATTTTACAAGGCTCCCCGAGAGCCAACGGCAACACCGCCTGGATGGCGGAAGAGTACAAAAAAGCGGCTGAAGCAGCCGGACACAACGTGACATTGGTGAATGTCGCCAAGAAGAAGATTGCAGGCTGTCTGGCCTGCGAGTACTGCCACACAAAGGGCAACGGCGCCTGCGTGCAGAAAGACGATATGCAGGAGCTCTACCCCCTGCTGGCCGAAGCTGAAGTGCTGGTGCTGGCATCGCCCATCTACTACTTCACGCTCAGCGCGCAGATTCAGGCTCCCATCCAGCGTTTCTACGCCATGATGAAGCCCGCCAACGTGAAGAAGACTGCTCTGTTGCTGTCGTCACATTCCCCCAATGTTTACGATGCAGCTATCGCTGAGTACAAACTCATTGCCGGCTTCTGCGGCTATGAGGACACGGGCGTCGTGACCGCCAATGTTGACGAGCAGAAGACGGATGCAACCAAGCAGAAAGTGATTGAGCTTGTGGCGAAACTGTAACGATTATGAATATCAAAAACATCGTGTTGATGGCAATAGTAGTGGCGGCAATGCTGACGGGCTGTAAAAATGGTAAAGGAGGCGAATCGCCGGTTGCAGATTTTGTGGACGACGTGAAGTTGGCACTTGCCGACAGCGGTCACATCGACCTGAGTAAAATGCAGTGGACGAGAGAGCCTGCGGGCTGCGAAATCAAAGACGACACTATAGCCATCACCACCGCACCGCATACCGACCTGTGGCAGCGCACCTACTATCACTTCCAGAACGACAATGCGCCTGCGCTGCAAATGAAGACTCGCGAAAAGTTCTTCAGCTTTGTGGTGAAGACTGACTTTACGCAGAGTCACCAACGCTTTGACCAGTGCGGCATCGTGATGTACTTGGACAGCGAAAACTGGCTGAAAGCTTCTGTGGAATACGAAAACGATGAGTTCCAGCATCTGGGCAGTGTGGGCTACCAACAAGGGCTATTCCGATTGGGCAACGACAGCCATTCCTGCTGATGTGAAGACCATGTGGTACCGTTTCTCACGGCGCGAGGATGACTACTGCATCGAGTGCTCTACGGATGGCGTGAACTTCAGTCAGATGCGCGTCTGCCACATGTATGCCGCTGCTGATGAAATCCAGTTTGGCATCTACGCCTGCTCGCCCGAGGAATCATCGTTCACCGCCGTCTTCACAGATATGAAGATCACCGAATGTGCCTGGAAGGCCCACGACGGTCAGCAACCGGATGAAGAATAATGAATATCCGTTTAGAGCAGCCCTAAGATTATCATGAGGTGGAAAACCTCACACGCAAGACGTTCTGAAATTGTAAAATCTTTATAACAACAAAAAATCATTCTGAATGAAAAACATCCCCTTTATCATTATCGCCGCCTTAGTGCTCACCTCTTGCGGGCAGAGCGGCAAAAACAGCCAACCCCAGCCTTCCGAAGAGGACGCAACGGTCTATCTGACCAAAGAAATCTCGCCTGAGGCGCTGGTCAACATCTACAAAGCGCTCGGTGTGGAAGCCAAAGGCCGTGTGGCCGTGAAAGTTTCGACAGGGGAGGGGAGTAACCCCAACTACCTCAAGCCCGAACTTATCAAGGACCTCGTGCTGCTGGTCGATGGCACCATCGTGGAGTGCAACACCGCCTACAGCAGCGGTCCTGACGACCTGCAGGACGACCGCAACACCTCCGCCAACCACTGGGAGGTGATTCGCCGGCACGGTTTCCTCGATCTCTTCCCCGTGGATATCATGGACGAGTACGACGAGATTCGCATCCCCGTGAAGGACCAGAGTCACATCAAATACGACATCGTAGGCGGCCACATGGCCAACTACGACTTCATGATCGCCCTCAACCACTTCAAAGGTCATCCTATGGGCGGTTACGGCGGAGCACTCAAGAACCTCAGCATCGGATGCGCCAGCCAGAACGGCAAGGCTTACATCCACTCGGCCGGCAAGATGGAAAAACTCGACATGACCAAACTTTGGACACCCGAGTACATCGGCGACCAGGACGGTTTCCTTGAAAGTATGGCGGCTTCTGCGCAAGCAGTGGTCAACTACTTCCAGAAAAAGCAGGGCATCATCTACATCAGCGTGATGAACAACATGAGTATCGATTGCGACTGCGTGGATCATCCCGAACCCGTGAAGTTGGAGGACTACGGCATCCTCGCCTCCACCGACCCTGTGGCCCTCGACCAGGCCTGCGTCGATATCATCAACCAGCAGAAGGTGACCGCCACCAACGATCCCACCGACCTCCTTTCCCGCATCAACCAGCAGCACGGCACCCACACCATCGACTGGGCCGAAAAGATCGGACTTGGAACGAAAAAGTACAAGATTGTAAACATTGACAAGTAACAGGCTTAGTAATAACTACTATTATAAAAACCGCCGCAAGGGTTTCGTACTTTTGCGGCGGTTTTGTTTTCCGTTTGAGTGAATATCACCTGTACTTCTGTCGCCACTCCGATGGCGACATTCCCTCCATGCGTTTGAAGAACTGCCCGAAGGCCGACTGGTCAGGGAAGTTGAACTGGTCGGCAATTTGCTGGTGCGTCATCTCGGTTGTCAGCAGGGCGTTCTTGATTTGGCCGATCAGGAACTCGTTGATGAGTTCTTTGGGTGTTTTGCTCGTCTCCTTTTTGCACACTTTGAAAAGATAACGTTCTGATATGCAAAGTTTTTCAGCGTAGAACGACAGGCCGCGCTGACCTGACAGGATGTTTTCCCCCACTAACTCAAAGAAATGGTTCAAAAGCTGACGCGAACGCTTGCTGTTGTCGCTTTGCATAGTGCTTTCGGGTCTGTCGGAGGCGTTGTAGAGGCTCAACAACAGATGTACCAACGAGGCCGTCATCATTTTACTGCGGGCAATAAGGTCTGATTGCTCAATAGCCATGCGTAGTAATTCATAGTCAGTGGTAAGCATCCTGTTGAAGGGGTCTTCCAAGGTTTTATCATTCCAAAACACCGTCTCCAACGTTCCGAAATCAGCTTCCGCGCCCAGCAGGGAATACACCACATTCATCAGCGGCTCGTCGAATACGAGCACTTCCAACTGCATGTCGCGTGAGGAGGTAACCACCTTGAACTGCGCCCCTTCTGGAACCACGAAAACCATGTCAGCCAATACTTTATGCTTCTCCTGCTCAAAAGAAATCGTGATTTTGCCTTTTTGCATGCGACATAGCCAAAACTCCGTAAGTTCGGTCTTGACGATGGGCGTTGAATGATTGTATTGATGGATAGCGTAATTCATGCGGCAAAAATACAAAAAGTTCCGAAAATATACAACATTGGTTCACAATTATACACCACTGTTTCCTATCGGCTCGGTATTTTTGCATTATCGAATAAGATTGAGATGAAATTTTGTAATTATATGAAAATTAGAGTGTTGCTGATAACGATAACCATATCATTTCTGATGGTGTCGTGTCAGAATAAAGCGCAGGAGGAGAAAAACGAGCCCGAAACGCACGAATTGCTTACGGTGACGGCGCAGGATTATACGTTGGAGACAGAATATCCGGCTTCCATCCAAGGGAACCAGGATATCAAGATTATCCCTCGTGTGGAGGGACACTTGATGGGCGTGTATGTGAAGGAGGGCGAGCGTGTGCGCGAAGGACAGCTGCTGTTCCGTCTCGACGATGCCACCTACCGTGCGGCGGTGGAGTCGGCCAATGCAAATGTGCAGATGATGACGGCCACACTTAACCGTGCGCAATTGGAATATAATGGCAAGAAAACGCTTCGTCAGAAGGAAGTCATCTCCGAGCTTGAACTATCGTTTGCGGAGAGCGACCTCAATGTGGCGAAGGCCAACCTCGCGGCCGCAAAAGCGGCACTTACTTCCGCTCGAAACGACCTCAGCTACACCGAGATACGCAGTCCCTCCAATGGTGTGGTGGGTCGAATCTTCTATCGCAAAGGTGACCTTGTGGGGCCTTCCATGGCGGATGGTCTCACCGTAGTGGCCGACAATCGACAGATGCGCGTCTATTTCTCCATGACGGAAAGCAGGGTGATGCAGTACCTTTCCGAACACAAAAGTCTGGAGGAGGCGGTGAAGCAGATGCCCGAACTGCGATTACAACTTCCCAACGGCAACTTCTACGAACATACCGGCCGTGTGGAGAGTATCAGCGGCGTGGTGGACGAACGCACAGGAGCCGTTTCTGTCTGTGCCCGCTTCGACAACCCCAACGGAATGCTGCTTAGCGGCGGTACAGGCAAAGTTATCATTCCAGCTGAACTTCACCATGCCATCGTCATCCCGCAGGAGTCCACCTACGACATCCAAGACAAGGTCTATGTGGTGAAAGTGATTGATGGCAAAGCCGTTACCAGCATGATTCAAGTTGAGCGTACCACCGACGGCAAGTCTTATGTGGTGACGGATGGACTGAAAGCAGGGGATATTATCATCGCCAAAGGAGCTGGGTTTGTGAAGGAGGGAACGAGAATAATTGAAAATTGATAATTGATAATTAGGCTGACGCATCCATTTTCTATTCACAATTCACTAATCACTAATCACAAAAATATGACCGTCAAAACCTTTATAGACAGACCCTTACTCTCCATCGTTATCAGCGTGTTCATCGTGGCGTTGGGGGTGATGGCGCTCATTTCGCTGCCGGTGGAGAAATATCCCGACATTGCGCCGCCCACCATCAATGTGTGGGCATCGTATCCGGGCGCGAGTGCGGAAACGGTGCAGAAGAGCGTGGTAACGCCTTTGGAGGAGGCCATCAACGGCGTGGAGGGCATGACCTATATGAAGTCATCGGCCAGCAATGGTTCAGCAAGCGTTACAGTGTATTTCGAACAGGGTGCCAATGCCGATATGGCGGCGGTGAATGTGCAGAACCGCGTGATTCAGGCGCAGGGACAGTTGCCCGCCGAGGTGCTGCAAATCGGCGTTTCCACTGAGAAGCAGCAACCCGGACAACTCCGCATCATCGCCTTGGAAAGTCCCGACGGCACCTACGACGAGAACTTCCTGAGCAACTATTTCTACAACAACCTGCGGCCCGCCATCCTGCGCATCAACGGTGTGGGCAAGGTGGAGGTGTGGGGTGCGCAATACGCCCTGCGCATCTGGCTCAAACCCGATGTGATGGCCCGTCATTCGCTGATGCCGAGCGACATCAGCGCCGTTTTGGCTGAGCAGAACATTGAGGCCTCGGTGGGTGCTTTGGGTGAAAACTCCGACAACGTGTTCCAGTACTCATTAAGGTATACGGGTCGCAAGACGGAACTCTCCGAGTTCGAGAACTTGGTTATCGCCTCGTTGCCTACGGGTGAGGAACTGCGATTGAAAGATGTGGCTGACATTGAGTTAGGACAATCCGACTACGCCTTCACCAACCGCATCGACGGTCATCCGGGCGTGATGGGGGCGGTGCATCAGGTGGCTGGCTCCAACGCCACCAAGATCAACCTCGAAATCGACAAGCTCATCCGCGAGGTGGAGCAGTCGCTGCCCAAGGGTGTCAAAATCGTCACTTTCGACAACACCAACGACTTTCTCTTCGCCTCCATCCGCGAGGTGGTAGTGACGCTCATCATCGCCATCCTGCTGGTATTAGTGGTAGTTTTTTTCTTCTTGCAGGATTTTCGTGCCACACTGATTCCCGCTATCAGTATCATCGTGTCGCTCATAGGTACCTTTGCCTTTATGAAGGTGGCCGGATTCTCCGTCAACCTGCTGACACTCTTTGCGTTGGTGCTGGTCATCGGTACGGTGGTGGACGACTCTATCGTGGTGGTGGAAGCAGTGAAGGCGCGGCAAGGTAGAGACGCAAAATTTTGCGTCTCTACAACCTCGGCCCGCAAAGCCACGGAGGATGCCATGAGCGGCCTTTCGGTCACGTTGTTCACCACTACCTTGGTGTTCATGGTGATCTTTATTCCTGTGTCGTTCATGGGCGGCACCACGGGCATCTTCTTCAAGCAATTCGGTTTGACGATGGCGGTGGCGGTGGGCTTCTCGTTCCTCAATGCATTGACGTTAGCACCGGCGTTGTGCGCGTTGATTTTGAAACCGTCATCCGATGGGGGCGAATCATTATTCGCCCCTACAAAGGCGGTGTCTGATCGAATCAAAAATGCATACGATATAACCTTCTCCACTCTGTTAAAACATTACACCGACATGGTTCATTGGCTCCTCAACCGCAAATGGGTGGTGGCTGTCAGCGTGGCCGTTGCCATCGTGCTGATGGTGGTACTGTTCAAGATTGTTCCTACGGGCTTCGTGCCTAACGAAGATATGGGCAATATTTTCGTGGAAATCAACACACCTGCGGGCTACACGATGGAGAAAACCCGCGAGGTGATGAACCGCGTGAGCAACCAGATACAGCAGCTGCCAGCCGTTGAAGCGGTAGGCGGCGTGGTGGGTGTCGGTTCGGGCAGCAATGGAGCCTTCGTCTATGCGCAGCTGAAACCGTGGAAGCAGCGAAAAGGCTATGAAAACTCCTCCACGGGTGTAATGGAGCAGATTAACGAACTGCTGGCAAAGGAGCATGAAGCACAATCGTTCGCCATGGAGCCGGGCATGATTGAGGGTTACGGCGGCGGAGGTGGTTTCGAGTTCTCCGTGCAGGACAGAAACGGCATGGATGTTCGCACCTTGAAGGAGATTACCGACCGTTTTGTGGAGAAACTGCAGGGGCGGCCGGAGATTGGCGACCTCTACTCCAACTACGATGTCAATTACCCGCAATACCGCGTGGATGTGGACGTTTCGCGCTGCAAGAAGGCGGGTGTGTCGCCCTCCACGGTTCTCAACGAATTGGGTGCCTACCTTGGTGGCGACTACATCTCCAACTTCAATAAATACGGCAAGGTGTATCAAGTTACTGCGCAATTGCGTCCCGAGGACCGTATCCGTCCCGAGTCGCTCAACCAGCTCTTTGTCCGTTCGGAAGATGGGGACATGCTGCCTATCAGCCAGTTTGTCACCCTTACCAAGGAATACATGCCGCAAACTTTGAACAGCCTCAACATGTTCCGCTGCATCGATGTGAGTGGCAACGTGGCGCAGGGTGGCAGCACGGGCAGTGCCATCAAGGCCATCCAAGAGGTGGCGGCGAAAGAGCTGCCAGTGGGCTACAGTGTAGAGTTCAGCGGTATCACCCGCGAGGAGAGCCGCACTTCTGGCCGCGTGGTCATCATCTTCATTATCAGCGCCTTATTCGTCTATCTGGTGATGGTAGGCTTGTACGAAAGCCTCTTCATTCCGTTGGCGGTGCTGCTGGCAGTGCCCTTCGGACTGGCGGGCAGCTTATTGTTTGCGAAGCTTTTCGGGGTGGAGAACAACATCTACATGCAGATTGGCCTCATCATGCTGTTGGGTCTGCTGGCGAAGACGGCCATCCTGATTACGGAATACGCTTCACAGAGTCGCCTGAAAGGGCTGTCTGTCAGAGATGCCGCCCTGCATAGCGTGAAGGAGCGTCTGCGTCCCATACTGATGACCTCGCTCACCATGATCTTCGGCATGTTGCCCCTGATGTTCGCCACGGGTGCAGGAGCCAACGGCAGTCGCACTATCGGCGTTTGCGTGGTGGGCGGTATGTTGTTCGGTACTTTGGGACTGCTTGTCACCGTGCCGGCTTTGTTTACGGTATTCCAGAAAATACAGGAGCGTTTCAAACCCATTGAAAGAAAGGAGGAAAAACAATGACAACCAAACAACCCAACATCACCCTCGCACCCTTGCAACTCAACGACCGCGAACAATTCATCAAGGATAACCAATGGGCATTCAAATACGGTGCCACTCAAGAATTTGGAATGCGCGACGACCATTACGAAGAAAACGGAGAAATCATCTCTCGTGCCACTATCGAGAACTCCATTGACGGAGAAAACACCGAAACCTACCGCATCCTTTTGGATGGCGAAAAGGTCGGAGGTGTGGTGTTGAAAATAGACCGTGAAAAGGCCTTTGGCGAATTGGAGCTGCTGTTTGTCTTGCCCGAAGCCCACAGCAAAGGCATCGGTCAGGCGGCGTGGAAAGCCGTTGAGGCGATACATCCTGAAATCAAGGTTTGGGAGACCATCACGCCCTATTTCGAGAAGCGGAACATCCATTTCTACGTCAACCGTTGCGGCTTCCACATTGTGGAGTTCTGGAACAAACATCATCACGGTCCCGCCATCCCCAACGAAGAAGTTGGCAACTGGAGTGAGGACGATGAGATGTTTGTGTTTAGGAAGGTGATGGGATAGAATGAAACTGGAATGACCGCCGCAAGGGTTCCGCGCCTTTGCGGCGGTTTTTTATTTTCCCAAAAGCGGGAAAAAGTGTACTTTTGCGGCCGTTTTAGATAGAGCAACTATGACCATCGTATTAAACACAATAGGACAAGGCGCGTCACCCGAACAGATACGCACGCTGATCAAAGACCAAGAGGCGGAAATCATCAACACCTCGGAGATGAAAATCGCGCATTGCATGGGATGCAACCAATGCTGGCTCAAAACGCCGGGCGTCTGCGCCATCAAGGACGATTACGAAAGCATTCTGAAGAAATTGGTCAAGGCCGACAATCTTTGGTTGGTCTCCGACACGCGTTTCGGTTTCTTGGATTACAAAGGCAAACGGGTGATGGATCGCATCATGCCTTTGCTGAACATGTATATCGGCTTTCGTGACGGCTGGATGCGGCACGAATTGCGCTACCACCCGCTGAACATCGGACTTCTTTACAAAGGAGATGCCTCTCAAGAGATAATGGAGGATTGGTGCAAGCGCACGGCCGCCAACATAGCTGGGCATTCTTTGGGCGCAATTGCCCTTGATGGGACACAGGGTTCTGCCTGCGCCTACAAAGAAGCTCTTCCCGTTATGTCCGGTCCAATCGAACATTTGGTGATCATTAACGGCAGTCCGCGCACGGCCAAATTCAGCAACACAGACAAGATTATCCACTCTTTTGCCAAAGGTTTGGAAGAGGTTGGCGCCACTTGGGAACTACACAACATCTCCAGTCGAAACGAATGGGATGCAGCGCGTGAGGCTTTTCTCACCCACCCGCGCACCCTTATCGCCCTTCCGCTTTATGTGGAATGTGCACCTGGCCTGCTGTTGGAATTCATAGAGACGCTGCCCAAAGAGCGTCAGACCCCGGGCGAGCTTTCCTTCCTGCTTCATGGAGGCATGGACGAAGGGAATGAATTTCGCTTGGGCGAGCGTTTTCTGCAAGGACTGCCTGCACAACTGGGCTGCAGTTATGGCGGAACGATGGTTCGCGGCGGCAGTTTCCGTATCCGCACCGTCGAAGGCGATACACAGGCAAAAATGGTGACTCCTTTCCAGAAAATGGGCCGTGTGTATGCGCAGAAAGGCACTTTCAACACCCCCGAAGCCAAACGGTTCACCGGCCCGGAGCAATATCCTTGGCTGCTGCGCAAGATGGTGAGCCTGCTATTCATGAAGAAAGTGAACAAGAGTTTTGAAGACTTCGCCCATAGTTGGGGCTGTGCTCGGCCGCTGGACGACAAACCGTATTGAAAAGAATGAATATCCGTTTAGAACAGACGAAAGATTATCGTGAGGTGGAGCATCCAGAAGCTTTCGAGGCTTACGAAGCGACCTTCCCCAAGAAGGAGAAACTGCATCGGCCCGGACAATTGGTGTGATTGATAGAAAAACTTTTAGATATGTGCTATAGAGAAGAAACCAGCCAATTCGATGTTCGGATTGAGAATACGATTCTCAGGGGAAGCGATCGCTGTACCTTCAGGATAACGAGACTCTGGAGATGAAACGGGTAATGACAACGTAACCATTTGATTTAATTCAAATTGTCGGTGATTTAGACAACGTTATATTGACAATTGCTGCCGCAAAGGCTTCGTGACCTTTGTGGCGTTTTTTGTTTTCACCGTTTACAAAAAAAAATGAGTACTTTTGCCAAAAAAATTGAATTAATGGCTATGAACTTTTTCAAGGATAAGGTCGCCGTCGTGACGGGCGGTGCACAAGGCATTGGCCGCTGCATTGCGGAAGAATTTAGGAAGGCGGGAGCAAAGGTCTGCATCATTGACAAGCGGGAGGGCGATTACTTCGTCGGGGACATTTCCGACAAAGAAGTGCTGGAACGTTTCGCACGGACGGTCGTTGCGGAGCACGGCCATGTGGACTTTCTCATCAACAACGCGCTGCCGCTGATGAAGGGGCTTGCGGAGTGCAGCTACGAGGAGTTCCAGTATGCCTTGAGCGTGGGCGTGACGGCTCCTTTCTATCTCGCGAAGCTCTTTGCCCCGCACTTTGCGGAGGGTGCCGCCGTCGTGAACATCTCCTCGTCGCGCGACCGTATGAGCCAGCCGCAGACGGAGAGCTATACCGCCGCCAAAGGGGGTATCGCCGCGCTGACCCACGCCTTAGCCGTCAGCTTTGCAGGAAAGGTGCGCGTCAATTCCATATCCCCAGGCTGGATGGACACTCACTATACGGTCTATGAAGGTCCCGACGCCCTGCAACACCCTGCAGGACGTGTCGGCAATCCTCTCGACATCGCCAACATGGTACTGTTCCTCTGTTCCGACAAGACGGGCTTCATCACCGGCGAGAACATCTGCATCGACGGCGGCATGACCCGCCAGATGATTTACCACGGGGAGAATGGGTGGTGTTTGAAAAAGGTAGATGAGCGATAGGGTTTCAAACACAAATAATTTGGTATTACACTGATAATGAGTGCTGCAAGGATTTTCGTGCCTTTGAGGTGATGTTATGTTCGACATCCTCCCTGGTCTCAACCACCCGCAAACCTGCGAGCAGTCGTTCACGGCGGAGATGTGACAGCTGCGTTTATTCCCT
>Ga0265300_10001461_pt1 | contig 22073 bp, 24 predicted proteins | sample AusTroGonzalo_MG_FD_193482 | JGI IMG/M metagenome (GOLD analysis project Ga0265300, IMG submission 193482) | Bovine rumen microbial communities from tropical cattle in Woodstock, Queensland, Australia - Gonzalo_03 | ecosystem: Host-associated > Mammals > Digestive system > Stomach > Rumen ...
ATGAGTATGCCGTAACTTCTTGAGCATTTCCTGAAGTTTAGAACCTTTATCTGCTATATTTCCGCTGATAATGTTCTCAGCGTTCATCAGCATTCCTTCAGGAGTGTTGCGTGTCCATTTGACGAGTGCCTGTAAACCCTGTGCGTTAGACGTACTTTCCTGACGCAGTTTCTTATAGATGGCCGTAGTCTCTGCTCTGATAGCGCTAGCATCTTTGCCCTCTGCCTCTAATGCTCTTGCCGTAGCATTGTTTGTTCTTGTAAGAGCCATCAATGCATCTATTTCAGACTGTGACAGATTAACCGCATCATCAGCCATTAGACGAGCCTTAAGGTTGTCTACGCCTTCATCACGGATCATATTGAAAGCATCAGTCATAGACTGCTGTTCCGTTTTGTCCTGATATCTAAACTCATTAAGGTCTATATTGGCTGCATACTCTTCGGGAGTAAGGTTTGTTCCTTTAGGAATCGTGTTAGTGGCTAACTGCGAAACCTTTCCGCTAGGCTCGACAGGACCTAGTTCACCTTTAGTAGGAATGATGTCTCCGCCATTAGGGTTGACAGAATCGTCTATCTGGTTTATGTTTAAGTCAGATAGACTATCTACGGCATTTGCCGTTGGTCCAGCAGCTTGCGGGCCGGGTCGAAGCGCACCATTAGGTGAAGCTCCCGTACCGTTTTTGAGCTGCTGGATTTTCATTTCATCGACAACAGCCAAAGTACGGTATTTATTTGCATTGGGTTTAACAGCTACTGAATACGTTACAATGTAATCATCTCCATTTATGCTAAGAAGTTTCTCAAAATAGTCATATCGTGATGCAGATCTCGATTGTTCTTTTGCAACATCTCCACTTCCCACATAATTAGAATCCCTTATGACATTCTCAATATCTTCCATAACGGCAAGTTTATTTTCATCAACTTTTTGCCCAAGAGATTTTGATACTGAGTCTTTATTTACTGTCACATAATAAGGCTTTCCATCAACTGTCAGATTATTTACAGGAGTATCAAACGAGGTTGTTTCTCCAAACAGATCTTCATATATCTTTTTGAGTTTTGATGCAACGCCTTCTCCTTTTGCTCTTGCATCCTCAAGGTTGTTTATTGCTCGATTATAGATGTCTGTTGGTATTTCATATCTTTCTATACTCTGAACTGATTGAGAAGGCAAAATATCACTTCCCGTATATTCAGCGGGTATTTTGGTTATTCTGCCAACATAAGTATTATTTCCATACTTCCAGTATTTGTTTGGTTCCACATAATCATACTTTACTGAAGAGGAATTGTTATTTGGTATCTGTTCGGCAAGATCCTCTACTTCATCAACTGCCTGATTGACGCTATCAATTTTGGCGTTTACATCTATCTCATTCTGTTTAGCAAGGTCAAGCGGATTAACTTCACTTGCCTTAACAGCGTCTACAACTTCATCTGCATTTGTGCCTTTAAGTCTGCCGACTATATTCTTAATGCCATCAACAACATAGGGTATCATTTCCCCGCCGATATTATAGACAGTATTCTCGGTAAGGCTATTCATAGCATCTGCTATAATCTGATCTGTGCTTTTACCTTCCTGTATTCCAGGAATAACTACGTTAGGTACGGTATCAAGAATTGCGTCTGCTATTGTGCCACGCATAACGCTACCGGCCACACCACCGGCTACTGCGTTTCCGTTAAACAGAGCTGTGCCTAAGCCATTAGTAAACGATGTAAGAGCCGGTATCTGTTCCAGAACAGGGCTAAGCGCCGAGTATTCGGCCATAATGGTACTAAGTTTTCCCGCATTTGTGGCAGCCGGGCTTTGTTTTTCTGCGTTATTAAGGGCGCTAGAAAAGTTGTATTCGTCATTAACGCCCATTAACTGATCTACCTTATTTGATACACTTTCTCCAAAAGGAGCCTTAGATATTGCACCGATTGTATAATTAGAGATATCTCTAGCCTTGTTATCTAACGAGATTAAACGCTCGTATTCATCCTGTTCTTCCGGTGTCATCTGAGAACGGATCATCTGTGCTATATTTGGATTGTTAGCGTTATACAGTTCTTTTGCAGTCGGATTGCTTTCAAGATATTCAGCCACAATATCTTTAGCGTGTTTCTGCTCATAGTTAGTCATCTTATATTCGGGATCGAGATACTTTTCAATACTTGCATCTCTACCCATACTTTCAGCGTCATATACCGCATTAATCTGATTCTGTAACGCTCTTGCCCTATTCTGGTTCTGAACATCGTCAAACTGCGATACACGATCAAGTCTGCGCTGTAACTTGTTTACTTCATTCTGCGCACTTTCGGAAAGAGGTTTTCCACCTTCACGCTCTCCGTAAGTCTCTATCATTTCGCCCTTATTTTTGGGCGCACTTTTAGCCTTATTCTCTGCACTCGTCTGCGCCATTTTACGCCCCTTTTCTGCCATATCCGCACCAACGGGCATAGAAGTTGTTTCAGGCTGTTCTGTGCGCTCCTGCGCTCTCTCAGAGGTATGTCTAGCGATAGGCGTACCATTGTTATAATAGTCACGCATACGCTGATCTAAATCGGCCTGGAATCCCTGACCTTTATTTGTTGTGGGGATAGGCTGTACTGCCGGAATGGTAGCCGCCTGCTGAGGCTCATACTCCGGGAACATCTCTGCGACATTTCTGCCGGATGCACTTCTTCTGGGAGTAGAGCGTTCTTCAAGAACGGGTATGGCTGCCGGTGCAACTTCTCTGCGTGTGGTTTGTCTGCTATCGGCCCTATCGTTACGGGGCTGAGACTGTCGCTGTGAGCTGTTAGAATTGCCCTGAGTTCTCTGCTGTCTCTGTCTCGTTTCTTCTCTCTGCTGAGATGTCTGTCTCTGCTGAGTGTTCTGCCTGTTTTCTTCTTCTCTTTTCTTTTTAGAGGTTGCACCTTTAGCCATTATAAAATCTCCTTAAATCGTGATTAGCCTGCCATCTGCTCTAACATAGCAAGATACTTAGCATAATCTGTTACTGAGCCTAAATCGCTACCCTGTCTAGTGTTGTAAAGATCCACACCAAGAGCGTTTTCAGTAGGCGTGTAATTCAAAGCGGCTGCATCCATATTGTTCATAAGCCCTGCAAGAGTGTTTGTATAAGCACCTTCATTTGCAAGCGCTCCAATAGAAGGAACATTAAGTGTGACTGCGTTCATAGGATTACCGCTTACGGATGACAGATTTGCAAAAGCGTTAGCAAGTCCGCTTATGGAAGATCCTGAATAAACACCCATAAGAGCGTTATACAGATTATTCTCATAAGAGTTCTTGTAGTCAGCGTAGTTTGCTTCAAGCTGATTCATAGCGGAAGCGTAGTTCTGCGCCAACTCATTTACATAGTTGGTGTAGTTGTTCTGAGCTGTATTAAACTCTGAATTATACGCTCTGTTAGCGCTTGAAACATTGTTGTTGTAGGTGTTAAGCAACTGAGCCAAGTTCTTAGCAAGAGTGTTGTTAATCGTATTCCGACTATTGCCGTAGTTGTTATACAGATTTGCGAGGCTACTTTCGGTCGCACCACCACTTATACCGGCTGCTGCAAGGTTCTGAGCCATATCACGCTTATTCATCATGTAGTTGATATAAGCCTGAGTAAGCGAATCGTTTGCATCACTCCGCTGTACGCCTTCACCGTAATCGTAGTTTTCCTTCAAAGAGCCAAGAGTAGACTCTAAGTTTTTCCTTAAAGTATCAGCGGTCTTACTCCACTGCGTATCTATTCTCTGATTTGCAGTGTTGTAGGCATTCTGAGTATTGCCTTTCTGGAAGTTGTAGGCATTAGCAGCGTTTTGGAGTGCCTTAGAATAATTGCTGTATGCAGCTCCTACCTGAGCATCAATCATCTGCTGTAACCAATCAGATCCGTCTGCACCATATCCTTCTACTTCGTAGTAGCCATCACCACCATCACTGCCACTACCGCCTCTACCACTCCGGCTGTAACTGCTTGAATAGCTTTCATCCACATTCGGAGTAGCGTCTACATAGCCACCCGAGCCACCCGAGCCACCCTGAGCGTAAGCACTATTAAGAGACTTGTTTGAAATATCAGAGTTGGACGATTTTGTGGCGGTCTGATACATTGACGAAGGACTAAGTTTTTTATTTGTAGTAGTCATCGTCTTTTTTGCAGTAGAGCCTTTTTTGGTTCCGCCTAAAGCATTAGCTTCTGCTGTATACATATCTCGTATCTCCTTTCTTAGATATATGCGCATATATTAAAAAAGGCGTAGCCACCACTACGTCTTGATTAATTGGAGGTTGGCGGAGGGGATGACCGGGGGAATCACCCTCTCCGCTGTTTATGAAAGACAACATAAGCCAAACTGGAGGGTTAAGGCTTTATGAGTATGCCTTCTTTTAAGAGAATCAGCATAGCGGTATTCTGCTTAGCCGATCCTGTGTAGGAATCCGTAAAGTTCGCATTGTAGATTGCCCTTCTGTAAGAGAGGTCGGAGTCGGCTCCCACGGCTGCAAGGGCCATTACGATTGAGTCCGTATCTCCTTCGTACTTCGGGAAGTGTGCCACATGAATATTCTGCTCGTCATACTTCGTGAGGTTGTACTTCTGTACTGTGTTGCAAAGAGTGTTCACATAGGTTGATGATGTAGCCCATCCATCGGCTTTTAGGTACTCCGCAAACTGACGATAGGTTTTAGCATCCCGCAGATTGGCATATCGTTTGGATTCAATGAACGAATAGTAGCCTTCGACTCCTTCGATGTCCGAATCATACGCCCTAAAGTTGTCACGGATATCGGTAAGTGTTCCGGGCGTGTATTCCTCTTTGGTTTTCATATTGACGGATTTGCCCTTCCAAGACTTTCCGCACTTCATCCCGAAATGATTATGATAATCTCTTGCCAGTTTGGATGTAGCACATGCCCCTTCTATGATCGCTTGCGCTATCGTGGTAGAGACAATGGAGTATCCTCTTGCGAATCCTTCACGCTGAATAAGCGGAGCGATATGCTCTATAAATGCTTTTGCTTGTGATGCTGAATATCCCATACTATTCTGCCTTGTTGGAAACGGAATTGAGTTTGATTAAATCTTCTTTTCTGGAATCCATAACGCCATTGTTACCGAGTTCGTGATAAGCCTTGTATGCAGCCATCCACATATCAAGGTCATCATCCTCGATGTAACCCTGTTTCATGTACTTGTGGAAGTCCTGCGTCAAGTCTCTACGCATCATCTTCTGAATAGCGTTAGCAAGGATGTCCTGCTTCTTTCCGAACCTGATACAAGCCTTTGCGAAGTACACCGCACAAGCACATAAAGAAGGCACTCCAAAGAGCGCCAGTAAGTTTACGATATTCCGTATTTCTTCCATTTTACTTGTCTCCCATACCTACGGCTTTTGCGTCAACATATGCCTCACATCCGGCATAAATGGCGGCAGATATAACTGTTAATACCGAACCAACTATCGTCAAGGTCTGATTTCCTGCAACGATGCCGGAGATCCCTGTTCCCAGAGATGCCAACACGGCCGCAATCGTGATCCACATTTTTCTGCTTGATAATTTACTTTTCCAATCCATTGTCTTTGTCCTTTCTGCTTGATGCCTTTTTCTTTATCCACCATATCGCAAAGGTGATGACCGCCTCACTCGTTGCCAAGTTTAGGACACATTCAATGAGTGTGTCTGGTACGGCTTGATAAATGCAAAAAATAACGATCATCGTAATAACAAACACAATGACCGCTATTGCACACGCTATGAGTATTTTGTCTATCGTATTCATTTCCACACCCACAACAAGAGCAACGACACCGCACCCATACCGATAAGTAACAGAAGAAATATGATTGAGCCTATTAATTCAAGCGTCATTTGCTCACGCTTTCCTTTTCAATGGGTTCAACTTGTGCTGTCGGTTGCTCATATAACAACGCTATCGCTCCACATAAGCCATTGATTGTGTCTTTGTTCTTTAATTGTTTTGCTTTATCTTCTATTGTTTTCTGAAAAGCATCTGCGTCTATTAATCTCATTTGCTCACCTCATCCCAACTGTCGTAAAGCCTTGAACATTCGTCACACAATCCCCATTTAGGAACAGGTCTGCCACACCGAGGACAATGCCAAGAGCCGTTATCGTATGTTCCGTCATTGTTCTTGAAATGTTTACAAGGCTTATCAGTATTCTTTACGGCTTTCCAATAATCTCCGTGTTTGCAAACGTGGTATTCAATATCACTATTGCCTACAAAGTCTATTATGGTGTTGTCGTAGTAAATACAATCTTTGCAAGTCATAACGGCTTTCCTGCTGAATAAATCACCAACGCTATCCATACTATGAGCATTATTATGTTGATGAAGATGATTTTGAGGGTATCACTCACTCTGTCGCTTCGGGTTCGGGAGCAGGAAGTCTGTCGATAGTTTCTGTCTTGATTGCTCTGCCGTAAGGGTCAAGAAGTGATACAACGACATATCCTGTCTGTGCGTTGCCACCATACTGTGAACACTTATCATAGAAAAGGTTTTCAGCCTCGGTAAGAGTTTCCTTGCGTGTGATTTCCTCTGCGTTTCCACCGCTCTTATTGAGTGAGAGTACAAGTACATAGTATTTGTTTAACATTGTTTATTTCCTCCTTAAACTTTTTCAAACAAAACATCTGCATAAGCCGCAGTTGCATTAACAGTATACGCTGAACTTAATACATTTTTTAATACCATCTGAACATGGGGACTACTTGCTGTGACATTAGCTGTTAAAACACCACAAGCGCATATACCATACGAACCTGTGAAATAACCAGTTATACCTATAGGCTGATATCCTGTAATATCAGTTCCAGATGGAGGAGTAATTTGAATAGATTTAGCCTCTGTAGCCGAAAATGAAATGGCACTCGTATTAGTATATCTAACTGTCTTAAATCTATTTGAAATAATATTATTTCTATTAAGTTCTGCAAACTGTTCAGCCATTTAGTCCACCCCCTTTACTTTGATATAAAATGCTGTTGTCGGAATTGCTGACGCATAGAGATAGATGCAAGGCACACTATCGTCAACAGTTGCATACTGTAAAAGGTTGTATGCGGTCTGCTGTGCCGATGTTGGAAGTGTCGAGCCGTTTGAGCCGATGTCAACTGTCGGACATTCAGCGTATGCGTGAGCTACCGAAACAGCCTTCTTGTAAAGCGTAACGCCACTCTGAGAAGTGGTATCAGTAGACCAATTCTGCAAGTCAACCTCAAAAGTAGTTACAGTGTTCTCATCCTCTAACGCTCCTACACTCGTGTCAAGCGTTCCGATAGCTGAATCAAGTTTCGTGCTATCGCCTGAGTTCATATCTATATCAGATCCATACAGCGTAACATTGTTTCCGCTCTTGCCGTTTACAACTGTCGGATTACCCTGATCTCCCTTATCTCCTTTAGGAAGGACAAAATCAAATACCGCTGCGGTTGAAGTTCCGACATTGGTTACGCTCGCTGTCTGACCGCTTGTGACTGTACCAACTGCGATAGTTCCTGCGTTTCCTGTATCACCCTTATCACCTTGTTCAAGAGTAAAGTTAAGAACGGGATAATCGGCTGTACCTGATATCGTTACGGCTGACGGAGAGCCTGTCGTTACTGTTCCGATGGAGAGTGAAGGTGTTGCACCAGTATCTCCTTTAGAACCTTTAAGTTCTCCGATGTTTACCCAAGCGGAAGTATCGGGGTCCCAAAGATATACATAACCTAAAGTATCGTCACCAACAAAGTAAGCATTTCCTCGCTGTCCTGTCGGATGTGCTGTCTGCAAGTCTGCAAGTGTCGCATACGTTCCTAAAAGAGTAAGTCCAGTACCAGGATCACCCTGATCGCCTTTAGGAAGCACGAAGTTGAATACGGCTGCATCTGACGTACCACTGTTGATAACGCTTGCCGTTGCACCACTCGTTACTGTTCCGACTGCGATTGTAGCTGCATCTCCGGGATCACCTTTAGGGAGTGTAAAGTCAAAGATTGCATCGGTCTGTGAACCGACATTTTGCACATCTGCTGTCTGCCCTGCCGTTACGTCACCGATTGTAATTGTGGCAGCCTTACCGGGATCACCCTTTTCACCGGGCTGGATGAGTACCTTAGTTATTCCATTAACGGAATCATCCTGAATGGTTACATTGTTTGAGAACTGTAATTTACTCTCCTGAGTGTAAATCGTTCCGCTACCATCCATTATTCTGTGACCAGAAGATGCCGTACCGCTCCAAGTAGATCCGCCATCGCTTGACACCTCAATAGCCATATCAGCATTGAGACGCATATTAGTTATGTCGTTTGACTTGATTGCCTCATCAATATTGGAAGCGTCAAGTTCATCCGACAAGTCATTAAACTTAGGCACGATAACGTCAAGCGCTATCTCATCAAACTTTTCCTGAATGTCCGTAGTGCTTAAGTTCGGAGTATCAGGAAGTCCGATAACACCCTTTCCGGTTAAGTCGGCCTGCGTGATTTTCGTATAACTCATCTTTGCTCTCCTTATCCCTTATAGTTGCCGTTTTCTACATACTCAAACGCTATGTTATATAAGCCGAATGGCTCATCAAGTTCACCATTTACAAGCCGTAATCTAAACTTGTCTACCTTCTTAACCCTTACCTTCGTTGAGATGGTATGCTGTGTCCTATCTCCGCTAAATGACAACTTGCTAAATACAAGATGGCTAAATGAAAGATATCGGCCTGTTGTATCATCCGTCTTGATGAACTGCCACAAACCTCTGTTCATAACCCATATGTCAACTGATGTAGCAAGAGCGGAGTCAAGGCGGAGTGCTATGTATCTGAGCGTCTTGTTCTTGTAGAACAGTTTTCCGTCTATGTCTGGTGTTTCCCATATGGCCTCTATCGGCTCACCATCGTCACTGTAGGAGGCAAGAGCATACTTGTCTGTGAAGAATCTGCATATCCTTCCGTCTGCTGTTCCGAAGAATAAATCCTCGTTCTGCTCCCACATAACCCTTGCGGGCATATTCGTTCTGTAGAATCCTGCATACTGCCTTGTTGAGTAAGGCATTGACGGATCTGTTCTGATAGGCTGTAAGCCATCAAGGATGTAGGCTACATTGTTCAGGCATAGCCAGTACATATCCTTATGCGTATAGCCGTAAGCATTTTCAAGGTTTGCCTCTTGCAAGAGTTTTCCGTCAAGGAAATAACTCCTATTCTGTGCGTACTTCTCACCAGTAATATCCTGAGCCGTAACCGCATACACACCCTCTCTTGTAAGGAAAAGCGGTTCGGTTGACAAATAGGCAAAAGAAAAAGGAGCAATCGCTCCCGCCCCTTGAAGTGTATTGATTATCCTGAATGAAGGCTTGCTGTCTACCAAATCGCCTTCTCTGAGTATGATGTTTTGGTCTTTCTCCATCCAGTCCTTGTGAGCTGCGAGATAGTTTGAAATGATCGAATATCCGATTATCGCACTACCCGAAGTACCAAGCGCTGAATAGCCAGTATCAGGGAAGTAGGTCAAATCGCTATACCCTGAATACCAGTCGTAGTTTATCCTTTCGGGATTTCCTGAAACGAACAGTCTGTCCGATGCACCATTCACTCCGTAAAGGATTCCGATAGTACACTTGTTTATTCTGTCCGAATATCCCGCTACCGTTCTGTATGCCGTAATCTTTACGTTATCTTCGCCGGGTACAGGGCTTGTGCCGGGGGCGTTGTTGAACGTGATAACGCCAGTTGTCGCATTAAATGAGAACGCTGTTGTCTGCGTCCACACTCCTTGAGCATTAAGCAGATAGGCTTTAGGCGTAGTGTTGTCAAGATTAGTGAAGGACATATGATAGTTCTTCTCACTTGTCACACCCGCAAAGGTTTCCGTGAAGGCCGGAGTAAGAAGGTTTAAGTCCTCATAAGGCGTTCCACCACCATCGGGAGCCTTTGCGATCGTAAGAGTAGGCACATATGCGTTGTCCTCTACCTTCTGTACCTTATGAATGTTTCCTTCTTCGTCTATGTAGGAGCCGTTTGTACCATCCACATAGCCATTCGTCATTGTAGAGTTAATGACGCTTGTATGAGTGCCTTCGTACTCTGTTACGCTGTCAGATGCCGTAAACTCAAACACACACTCATAATTTCCATAAGTGTTTGTAAAAGCGTAAGTATCGACATCCGAAAGAGTGATCGTAGCCGTAGTGCCATTGTAGGTCACATCCAAGTTCTTACAAGCAAACGGCATATAGAAATTGACTACATCGTTATTCTTGAGGTTGAGCGTTTCTGTATAGGTATCAGCATCAACCTCTGTCGTGTGCTTTCCTGTAGAGGTAGTGGCTCCGCTCGCCTCAGACCACATCACAAGAAACTTCTTTCCATCAAGCATATACAGTTTGTTCTTTTGATTAGTCTTATCCTCAAACTGCCATGCCTTGCTTCTTGTGTTGTTTGCGCTTGTGTAGAGAAGGATGTCATTCCAGAAGATGCTCTCTCCTGCGTGGATGAAGCCTCTTTCCTCTCCCCTCAGCATGTGATATCCGTTTATCGGTAAAGGATCATCGTTACTGTCCTTGTAGGTTGCAACAGTTTCATATCCCATACATTTACGGACTTTGCCGGGAACATCACGGATCATATTAACGGCATTGGGGCTTTTTTGTTCATCTACGTTTGCGGGGCTGTTTGTAAAGTCGCATCCCTGAAACGTATCTATTGTCAATATGCTTTTCTTAGGACTACTAGGTACTTTGAATGAAACTGCCATATCTATTCCTTAAATCCATCCAGTGACGGATGTGAAATGTTCTGATGAAGGGGCGCTGACCGATTTAGTCAATCTCTCGAAGGCTACCTCAAACTCGTTACGGTAAATAGTGGCTATGCCGACATCATCATCCTTATAGAGCTGTGATGCCATATACAGTGGCATAAGCGCCGCTACTTCGGGATCGAGTGCAAGAACCGCATCATCGGGCGTATCAAGTGTTATCTGCGGGGGATATGCCTTGTAATAGACTTTGTAATTCCCCGGCTCATCTCTAGGAATAAGCATTATCTTAAAGCCTTCCTGGAAATAATCGCTTGTTGCGGTATACCGGGAGCGGGTTATATCCCCCTCGTAGATAACTGTTTCAGGATCGACTAAATAAAAGTCATCGACTAATTCAGTCAAATCATATCTTGTGTACTCGTTGTAAGGCTGTATATCCGCATCAGAAGCGTAGTCTGCACTATACAATGCAAAGTTCTTCAAAGCGAAGGGATAATCGCCTACAAACGTCACCTTAACAAGTTCATCGGCTGTATTAGATACTAGATACTTAAAGGGAGTAAAGCCTGATGGAGATTCAAGTTCGACAGGTGTTCTCGTAATCTCACCGACTTGAATAGTCATTGTAGCCTTTCCCTTTAGTTCAAAGTACATAGAACGTGCTTTCTCAGCAGAATACTCGATAGTGCCACGCTCTACGCTATTGATGTTCTCTCCGTTAGGAACAAGGTTCTTAACAGGGATATGAGCTATATCAATGCTCCTTATGATAAACTTGCCCGCTGTTGCAAGCATCTGTAACGCTTCATTAGCAGCGCCAGGCATAGCGGATATATACTCTCTCGTACTGTTGTCAGTAGGAATAGTTGTAGATCCGTTATTCGTTGCATACAATTTCTGCAACGTTTTTAACTTTATGTCACCCCATGTAATAGTAGGTAATGCCATATCTTTATCCTCTTAAAGACCTAACTTCTCGATGATGGCTTTCTTCATAGCCATTCCAGTTCCTTTTTCAAGGCCCAACTTGTCGCATACTCTTTCAAGCTCTGCGTTGTTAAGTCTGTTGATCTCTGTTTTGGTGTACTTTACAGCGGGAGCAGGAGCATCTTCCTTTACTTCCGCTTTTACTTCTTCTTTCTTGACAGGCTCAGGTTTAGATGCCATCGCTTCTTCGTAGGCATACGCTTCGCCAGTGTCTATCTTGATTCGCTTTGACTCATAGCCACCGGGTAAAACCTTTGTGACTTCATATGTGCTGTACCCTTCTTTGAAGGTATCTCCGACTTTAAGTCCAGTAGGTATCATATTCTCTCTCCTTAAAGGAAAGCCCCGACACCCCAATAATGAAGTGCCGGAGCCTCACATAGCCGATTATGACAGCGTAGTACCAACAGTAGCACCACCAAGGATTACATGGCGCCAGTTGTTAGCACCGATACTAAATCTTGCGTAACCGTTGTAGATCAGGTTGCGTGAATGAATGTCAACGTCATTCTTCACATCAAGAGCAACTCTGTCATAGAATACAGTTCCGTTATATGCCTTGTTAGCCTCATCAGACATAAGGATATAAGGTTCTGTTCCAGAAGCAGCCTCCCAAAGAGGATCTACAACAAGCTGCCACATACCCTTCTGAGTGTTGATATCGTTGTTGTTGGAAGCGATAACACGGTCAGAAGCGATGAGTCTCTTGATTGTTTCCTCAAGGCTCCAGCAGTTACCGGGAACGATAATCTTGTTGAAGGTGTAGCCAGTTACGTTGCCAGACTCATTCTTGAAGTTACGTCCGATAGAAGCCAGTCTGATAAGGGTAGACGAGCTAAATGCGTTCGTAAATACGTTAGACTGTGTAGCAACATCAGCCTTAACAGAAGAGTGGTCAGTAGCAAACAGACCCTTGCCATCACCAGTTGTACGGTCAAGACCAGTCTTGGAGCCGTAAACGAAGGTAGAACCTTCTGCGGAGATGAAGTTCGTTGCGAACTGGCAACGTGATCTCTTGTAGGAATTAACAAGCTCACGAGCCATAGTTTTCATGCCATCGATATCTCCGTCATCGTTCATTTCCTTAGTCATGTGTACTTCCTTCGTGAAAGCACTGTGAACGATCAGCTTAGGAGTACCTTCCTGGAAGTCATCAAGAGCAGCGCTATCGCCCTCGTTGGTGATTTCCATGTTTCCAAGAGAAGTGAGTGAACTCTGCTTCTCAGCATACTTTTTAGATTTCTTCTCTACTGCGATTTCGCCTACGATCTGGTCGTACTGAGTTTTCTCAGAATCGGTATCAAGAAGAACTGCATTGAGGACCTGAGCCACCGGCTTCCAAAGGTCATCATTCAGCGCACTGTTTTTTGAAATTGTAATAGCCATAGTGCTTATCTCCCTTCGAATTATTCAAACTTAACTACTACTTCGCTACCAGAGGTAGTTCCCATTGTCTCGATGACAGTAGCAACACCGTTTGTAGTGGTAGAGGTTACAGATGCACTATCCGTGTGGATAGTAACCTTTGAGCCGACAGTAAGAGCACCATCAACAGCCTGTGTGGTTACATACTCCTGATCGGGATAGATAGGCTGTACTGCAACTACATCAGCGGTAGTCTTTGTACCCTTCTCTACAACAACGTAGGTAGGCATAGCAGTACCAGAAACCTTAGTGATCTTGCCGGATACGATAGCGGCAACTTCGCCAACTGCAAAAGTAGCAGCAGCAGAAGGGAGTTCCTTTATGATGGGGGTATTACCCTTGTCCATCCTTTTTAACTTGAACATACTTATTTCCTCCTATAGAGTCTTGTTATACAGTTTCTTTAGTTCGGCCGCTGACTTATTAGGAAATGCCTCTTTCCACATATCCAGTTGTGATACAGGAATATCTGCTCCGTCATCAGGTGTAGCCACACCATTGACAGGATTAAGATGGGATTTCCCTTTAGCCTGATTAATGGCCTGTTGCGTTATAGCCGCCTGTTTCTCACTGCTCACTTTTCCGTAGTTGACGATTTTATAGGCGGAAACAAGGTCAATGTTTCGGTTCATAGCAAACTGAATTACGTCTGGTGGAACGTTATCAAGTGATGTTATGCCTGGATCAAGTTGTCCCAGTTCCGCTATATCAGCGTTAATCTGTGAAAAGGTAGCCTGAGCCTTCTGCTGTTCTATAACGGCCTGTGCCTGACGTATAACAGGATTGTTGTTAATGAAGTTATCCAGTACAGAGGGATCTACTCCGTTCTGCTGTAACTGTTCTTTAGCCTTCATTTCTTCCTGTGCGTCAAGCGCTGCGAGGTAATCTCGCTCTGAACGAATAGGCTGTCCGGTTTTAGGATTCTTTAAGTGACCAAAACGTCTGGCATATTCAGCATCTCTTGCCCGCATTTCAGCTTCAGACTTCCTCCGAGCTGCTGCTGCGATGGCGTTCACGTCAACTGTCTGCGTCTGTTCTGGCTCCTGTTCCGTAGCCTCTGTGGTTTCTTGCGACTCCCCCTGTTCAGCGGGTTCAGGGTTTTCTACGCTTTGAGTGTCATCAACATCTGTGGTATCCACATCAGTCGTAACTTCCTCGGTAGTGGTAAGATTTTCCATTCCGTCCATATTCTGTTTTCCTCCTTGGGTTTTTACGCTTCTCCTGCGAAAGTTTATATATATGCATTAAAAAAGCGCCTCCGTTTAGGAAACGCTCTCTTAACTCATTTATTCAGTAGGCTCCGCATTGAGCGGTATCTTTTCTTCGCCTATCTCTTTTTGGAAGTTCCTGCAGTTCTTATTCCTGCAAGAGTATTTAATCAGCATAAACATATCGACCTTATCATCTTCCATATGATAGCCATATGAGGTCTTGCTTATAACTGCTTCTATGTTACATACCGGGCATACCATTCGGGATTCCTCCTAGTGTTTGCATCTGCTCTGCTTCCATCTGCTGTGTCTGTGCCTGCTGTTCCTGCTCTGCCAGACGTTCCTCAATGACACGCTTAATCTCTGCGGCATGAGGATAGTCGTTACGCTCCTGTTCAAGCCAGTACAGATATGCGGTCTTAAGGTCTCCTAAGATACCAAACGCACCGCTCTGTAACTTCATATCAGCCTGATTCCACATAGCCTCTCTGTTAACCATGAGCGTAGATGTGGGATCTGTCTCAAAGATAAACTCATCATTCCAGTAAGGAACACCCGCCTGATCTATCTTCAGGAAGTCCTTTTTATCGAAATGAGAGTAGTTAATGCTTCCGTCTGTATTCGTTGATATGACAGGAATAGGCTGGTCTGCATAAGCAAGAGCAAACTTGAACATCATTTCATACAGTTTTGCGTAAGCGTCATTCTTCATAACACGCTTAGATTCCAGTCTGCCCGCTGCCTGATTGATTGAATACTGCTTAGCCGTTCCTGAAAGAGCTGAGCTATCGTATTTACCCTGAAAACTATCGGTAATACCAAGTGTTGACTTAGCCCACTGGTAGTTTTCTTCAAGGACCATACGATCCTGTGAGCAATCGGCCTGTACTGTGATAACATCTATCAGTGCTTTATCTGCCGGATTCTCTACACGGATAACCTTAAATTCTTCATCTGTTGTCTCAACTCCCAAAGAGCGGGGCAGTGTAACGTATGAACCACCCTTCAAAAGTTTCTCGTTTATCTTTGATCCCAGCTTTTTGACGGTTTCTTGCTGATCTCTTATCGCATTTACGTCTGAAAAGCCTAACAAGTGTCTATCTCTTGATATATTCTTGCGTAAGATAAGTGGATAAGCGTCAGGCTTGTAATAATCAACATCAATCTCTTTTTCTTCCTGAGATTGCTGCATCTGCCCGGTCATAGGATCAATTTCTATCTTTTCTTCAAAGATTTTCAGCTTTTCAGTGGGATCTTTTTCCTTCTTCCACTTCTTAGAACCGCAAAACTCGCACTCTTTTTCGTTTCCTCGTCTCGGTTCACCGCATTTAGCGCAGACTTCAAGGATTCGGGCCTGGTAATCATCCATATCTTCAAGTGTTATGTCGCCGCACCACCTAAAAAGTCCGATCCCGCCATCGTTATTCTTGTAATATGCCGTGATAACAGTGACGAGATCATCACTAGCGGCCCCTTTTCTGATGTCCAGGTCCGTTTCTTCCTCGGTCTGAACGTCTTTATCGAACCGGAGCTTGACATATTCCTTAGTCTGAGACGTTCTTGTAAAGATGTAGTCCATCTGAGCCACATCCATAACGCCCGGCTGAGGTATAACATTCCTCGGATGGAGTGTTGAAACGGCAAGATCACCGATATTGCAGTGAAATCCCTTAGTGTTATCCCATTCCACAAGGAAGAAATCGCCTCCCTGGATAGGAACGATACGCTCTTGAAGGTCATTCATCTGCTTAAAGCCTAAGTATCTGACCTCGTTTTCAAGAAACTTCTCTATTTTGTTTGCTAATTCCTCATCTTCTGCGTGAATAGCCGTAACTTTCGGCATAGGAACAGAAGTGTCAACCTGAGATTCTATAAGCTCATAGACTATGTTGCGGACATTGATAGCCTGCTTAGGGGCCATACTGTTCTTGTTGGGGCCGTATGAGATTTTAGTACCTTCGTAGTATTCCTCATTGATATCCATATCCTTGAGGACTTCATCATACTTGCTCTTTGCGGTCTCAAATTTGCTCTGCCACTCTTTGAGTTTTTTAGTTGCTTCTGGATTTTTAATCTGCTCCATAGTCCTTTTCAGCCAGTTCATAACCTAGGCTCTCCTAACTCTCTAACCATCAGCTCTTTTATTTCACGGCTTGCGTGTTTGTAATCTTCTATTAAGTCCTCCCTCCATTTAGGACGATCATCTTTCTCTCTATCAGGAAGGGGTGCTCTAACCCACCAAATACAAAAGCAGCGTAGTGAATCGACATCGTGTGTCAAATCATGCGGCTGCTTTGCGTAGATTTTAGGTTTATTCTTATCTTTTTGGATCTTCTGTAAACATCGGATGAGGTTTGGCGCTGTTCCTTTTAGGAAGGTCAGTGCCGGCCTGTGTCCATCTTCGGGAACCCTTAACCATTCCTTCATCGCCATACATCCATTAAACAGGTCATTCGATGTCTTTGTAAGGATTATTCCGTTCTCTGCGAAGATATCAGCAACGGATTTTCCCGTTTCCTGCCTTCTGTTCCATAAATCAGGAGGGGCAAGATAACTGTCTATGTATTCATCTGAGCCTATCCGGTTAATGGCTTCGGCCGCCTGAGAAACCGTCATATCAGATGCGTCAAATTCTCGGTAGACCTGAGCATTTCCGAAGATGTCAACGCTTATCCAGTGCAGAGACAACATATCAAGTCCGTAGTCGATTGACACATAGCGTTTCAGTTTTCCTGAAAGCGGTTCATCTATTTCGTGCGTGTCCTTCTTCACTTCTGGGAAGTAGGCTCCGCCCGGAACCATAAGGGCTTCCTCGATAGTGGCGGGGTACTCTGCTGTGATTAAATCTCCCAACGCTCGTCTGGTCTGCTCGTACCATTCCTTATCCCTTCGGGGATCTGCACTCCACGGAATAAATATCTTGTTAAATCCGTTATCAGGATCGGTAAAGATTTCCTCGAATAGAGAACCACGCTCTATTGTCGACAAACCGATGACCTTACCGCCGCCCGGTCTGTTTATCGTAGGAAATCCTGCTTGCCATATCTCTCTTGCGAACTGCTGGAAGGCCCACTCGTCAAATATTATCAGGTTAGCCGTAAAGGAACGGCCTACTCCCGGAGATGAAGGGAACGCTTGAAATTTACTCTCCTGTCCGTTTGGGAACACAATCTTGACTGTAAGGGCTGTACCTTCGAAGATTGCACCCTTCCAATTAACAGGAAGATAATCCTTATCGGCTACTATCTCAGGCATATAGGTAAATATAACCTTTAGCCTTCTGACAAGTTCTTTTGCTTCTTCTTCTGTTCTTGAAAGTCCGATCACTGTCTTGCCCGGACTAATCAAGGTATGCGCTGCTATATGAAGTACAAGCCACGAAAAACCTAACTGCCTGGCCTTTAGGATTACGTTCCATCTATGGCCCATTATGGACTTCAATGCCTCTCTCTGTTCAGGCCACATATTGAAGGGCTGTATCAAGTCCTCTGCGTCTTTATCCTCTATATGGCCGTAGGTATCAATGAAGTATTGAATGTTTGTCCGGCAGTATTCTATTTCCTTGTCTCGTAATTCCTGTATAGTCGGCATACAGTTACCAATTAACTACTCCGCTTCCTGTTATGTTGCGTTGTCTCGGCATAGGCTTTCCGCCCATCTTGTCATACAGTAAGGATTCTACAAGAGCATCCCTATACTGTTGCTCTGCATCAAGCCTATCGTTCTCCATCCTGTTGTATGCAAGGTTGCCTATCTGATTAATGAGATTCCTTTCAGGAACAGTCATTCCATTAGCATAGTAAATCGCATTTGCATCAGGGCCGGACATCTCATTGTTTAAAGCGTTCTGCGTAAAGAACCTATTGTAATCTCCTAAAGTATCGTAGTATTGAGCGTTTTGTATAGCGTTCCTTCCGCCTGAGCTATATTCTGCTCTCGGAGAAGGGAGAAAACCGTAATCGTCATACATGGCATGAGTTAAAGCCTGCGGCTGCTCAGCTACAAAATCTATCGGATTGCCATTCCCTCCTAACAGGGAAGGTCTAAGTTCCGCCTCATTCTGTCTAGGAGATGCCTCTGCTCTATCCCGATACTGCTGTACTAACTTCTGTTTAGTGTCCTCACTCACAGGAGTACGATTTTCATTACTATTCGCATTAGTATTCTGTTTAGTCTGCTCATCTCTCTGTTTCTGCTGCTTCTTCATTTCATCTCTCCTTTTCCGAAAGGATAAGATATCGGTTGTTATGTTGGCCCAGGGAAAATTTATAAAATTTTCTGAGGGGCTTTATTATATCTAATAGGAGTCAGCCCGCTTTTGACACCGGGGGTGGGTACCCGGGGTATATACTGCCTGCTGCCGGCTGGACCTGTATAGGTATACACTGTATAAAAATAAAAAAAATAGCAGCCCTTTATGATCTCTGGACTACTAGATATAGTGGTGTATGATCTCTCAGTCTATATGTTGTATCTGTTTAGTAGTGGACTACAATATCTAGATACAAGCACGCCGATAAATGAACATTTAACGGATAGCTCGTATGTTCTACAAACAGGCGTTCTATTATCCTGTTAATCTTTTACTGAGCTTATCTATTAATGATCTATCTGCATCGGTCATTATCTCACCGGTCAGATCAATGCTGCTCTTACTTTCGGGCTTATATCCCGCCGTGTCTCTGACAAACTCCGCACACTTAAAGGAACCATTCTTTGCGCCCTGGATCATAGCTGCAAGGATTAAGGAACCATAAGTATTATCTATCATCATATCTGTATCATCTAACGTTTCAGATATAACCTTGTTAGATACTACTTGTTCTAACATAGCTTTAGCTAACTCATTAAAGTTCTTTTTCTTCTCTATGTTTTCTCGTCTACTTTCGTTAGCTTTCTCTATGATCTTTAACCGTTCTTCTCTTGTTCGCTCTCTTAAGTCTATGAGATTAGATGATCCTATCTCTTTACCATAAAACCATTTATGTTTTTTATAACTATAACGTGCTTTAGTACCATCATCAGTCATACCGGAAATAAATAAACCATCTTCTGACTGGATGCAATCATAAATAGTTATATTTCGTAAAGGATCAAAGCAGGATTGATTACTGTCTATAACTGGATCATCATTTTTGTCAGTGATAGAGATTGTATTTTCATTTATCGGATTATAGATATCACTCATAGTATTAATGATCCTCCTTCCTGCTAATTTTAGGCAATAAAAAAGAGCTATTAAAAGCCCTTGTTTTTATTTCTAGTTATTCCTACATGATACACTATAACACAATATCTAGTGGTTGTAAAGTATTAATTTTACGCTATCTTGTATATCTAAACAGTTAATATATTCACTATTCTATTAAGAGATAAAGTGAATGGTGGTTAAGTTTTAGAAAATGAAGTATATTTAAACTTTTCTTCGTTCAAATATGCGATAACTTCCGCATAATCATCCCTGATATTCTGCTCATCTTCCGGATCAGCGTTGATTATTTCGTGAAACATCTGGATTTTTGCCTCGTTTGCGTTGCTTGTTAATGCGTCAAACGTGATGCCAAAACGATCCACGCAAAATTTGTTTGCCATTTCATCTTTTAATGATTGTTTGCTTATAAAATGACTTGTCGGTCGCAACAACGCTATATTGTATAGTTCAACACCAGTCTTTTTATAGAGTTCAATAGTATCCGCCTCTTCTCTCATGAGTAAATTATGATTATTTTTCGGTAACTCCTTAACAACAGAAAACAAAAGAGTATATCCAGCATCATAATCTTTTTGAAGTTCTTTGTTCTCGTGGTGCTTCTTTTCTAACATAGCAAAATGTTGCTTTTGTCTTTTTCTCATATTAAAAGATGAACCTATATAAATTTTTCCTGTCTCCTGGTTCTTTATACAATAAATACCGGGAGAAGCTGGTATTTTGTCCATTTTATTCTCCTTTATTCCAATAAGACAAAAAATCAATAATGTCTGCGTCACTGTGTCCGTGATCTTTGAGCCATTCCACACAATGAGAGATTACAAAATCAGGTATATTTTCTCCGTCTTCATTTTCTGTTATTTGCTTGTCGATAGCATCTAAAATAAAACCTTGTAAACTCTTTCCGCTTTCTTTTGCTGCTTGTCTGATCTTCTCCCCTATCGGTTTCAATGGTCTGATGCTGATATAGTCGCATTTTGCGTTGTAGTTGTCGTTGTTTCTTCTTTTTGCTTCTGATACTGGCATATTATCGCCTCCTTCCTGAATCCTATTATATCTTTATATCTATATACACGCAACAGTGCAACTTGCACAAGCACGCCACAGTGTTTTTGTGCAAAACGGAGAATACACGCAACAGTGCTTGACAGGCTACACGCAACAGTGTATCGTGTGTCTTGTCAGCAGGAACGCTCAGCAAAGCGAAAGGAGGAACCCGCAAATGCCGAGCAACATCACCTTAGCTCGACTGATTCACTATCTCAAAAAGAAAGGTTGGAGCGACACAGAAATAGTTAAACTCATCAACTATCTCACAACCGGAAAAGAGAACTGAATCAAAAACCTTTGGCGGTGGAAAGGTTAAACCGCCAAACATAAACAAAAGCAATCCGCAAGGAATAAGGAGGAAACAACATGAAACTTTACGAGATCAAAACAAACACACAGTACAACAGCAACGAAATCTATTTTGCAGAGAAGCCCAGTGAGGCAACAAGGACAGCACTCAAGGCCCTTAAGTTCAGATGGAACGGACAGAAGAAATGCTGGTACGGTTTCGCAAACGTAGACAAGATCAATGAAGCTTTAGCATCTGAAAAGGTCGCAATCATCCCCGATTCTTCCTTTGTTGATGGTGGCGGATTATATGACGGATGGGAAGGCGGAAACAATAAAACCTGGCACGATGACAAGGAATTAAAAGCACATCTGACCGCAGATTTCAAAAAAGCAGGAATTAAAGCATCAATCAGATTTAACAGAGCCGGATATTTAACAAGCATCACCTGCACGATGACAATCAAAGAGGACGAGATCAAGAGCCTTGAAGAATATAAAGAGTCATTTGAAATAGATAGTTGTTGTCACTGGCTCAATTATAAGGATGAATACGGAGTGCGCAGGGACATTGGCAGAGATGCTTTCTACGCGTTGGAAGATCCCGAAAGAACGGAAATGCTTAATAACATCATGGAAACAGAATACGAAATGGCAGTAAATCGCCTGACATGCTCGGGAACAAGCCACAGCGACTACAAGCAAATCTTGAGAACTTCGGCCGCTGAGCGTTTCGACCTTCTCCAAAAGATCGTAACAAGTTACAACAGGGATTGCAGCAACAGTATGGTAGATTATTTCGATCGTGACATCTATGATCACTACTGCTTCAAAATCGCATAAACAACCACAACGACCCGCCCCGGAGGTTACGAAGGCAAGGAAGGACAGACAATGAGAGACAATATCAAGATACAGCAGTTAGCAGAACGCATTTACAACTATGTTGATCCCTGGGATAGAGACTATGAGACAGTCGATGACATAGCGAACGACATCAAGAGCGATCCCGATTTAATCATCGAATATCTGATGGACCTACTGACAGAGGCGTAAAGGAGGCGGAGACAATGACAGCAGCACAGACAGAACTCAATCAAGTAAAGCGTGAAGTATATGATTATTTGTTCTTACAGTTAGGT
>Ga0265300_10001462_pt1 | contig 22062 bp, 18 predicted proteins | sample AusTroGonzalo_MG_FD_193482 | JGI IMG/M metagenome (GOLD analysis project Ga0265300, IMG submission 193482) | Bovine rumen microbial communities from tropical cattle in Woodstock, Queensland, Australia - Gonzalo_03 | ecosystem: Host-associated > Mammals > Digestive system > Stomach > Rumen ...
GCGACAATCCGGAATGTGCCGAAAGCGAATACAAGCTCAAGCTCGAACAGGACGATCCGGGTGTTACGCCGAAGGTCACGTTCGATCTCGCAGCTAGCGCCAAGGTCATCAAGGATTACGCAAGCCGCCCGAAGATGGCTATCCTCCGTGAACAGGGCGTGAACGGCGAACTCGAAATGGCTGCCGCATTTGCAAAGGCCGGCTTTGAATCTATCGACGTCCACATGACCGACATTCTTTCCGGTCGCGTAAGCCTCAAGGACTTCAACGGTCTCGTGGCTTGCGGTGGCTTTAGCTACGGTGACGTTCTCGGTGCTGGCGAAGGCTGGGCCAAGAGCATCCTCTTCAACCCGAAGGCTCGCGCTGAATTCGAAGCTTACTTCAATCGCAAGGATACTTTCACGCTTGGCGTCTGCAACGGCTGCCAGATGGTTTCCAACCTCAAGGATTTGATTCCGGGTGCCAAGCACTGGCCGCGCTTTGTGCAGAACATCTCCGAACGCTTCGAAGCCCGCTTCTGCTCTTTGAAGGTCGAAGATACTCCGGCTGTGCTCCTCAAGGGAATGGCTGGTTCTGTGCTCCCGATCGCTGTTGCTCACGGCGAAGGTCGTGCCGAATTCGCTAGCCGCGAAGCTGCCGAAGCCTGCCTCAAGACGGGTCTCGTGGCTCTCCGCTATGTCGATGGCAAGCACGAATACACCGAACGCTACCCGCTCAACCCGAACGGCTCTCCGTTTGGCATTAACGGCCTCTGCTCCGAAGATGGTCGCGCACTCGTCATGATGCCGCACCCGGAACGCGTGTTCCGTACTTGCCAGTACTCCTGGCATCCGGCTGAATGGGGTGAAGACGGCCCGTGGATGCAGCTCTTCCGCAACGGCCGTATCTTCGTCGGCTAATCCCTTTGCGTGTCATCCCGGCCTTGTGCCGGGAGCGCCTTTGATATAAACAAAACCGCTTCCTGCCTCACGCAGGGGCGGTTTTTATTATCCCGTCCATCTCTAGCCGATAGGGGTAAAATTTTGTATTTTCTATGCGAAAAAAGCGAAAATACAATGAAATCTCTCGTTATTTATATTCACGGGAAAGGCGGCAACGCCGACGAAGCGAATCACTACAAACCCCTTTTCCCCAATTGCGACGTCATCGGTTTTGATTACAAGTCCGAAACTCCTTGGAACGCCAAAAAAGAATTCTCGTCTTATTTCGATTACGTTTCTGCGGGCTACGACGAAGTAAGTCTGATTGCAAATAGCATCGGGGCTTTCTTCTCGATGAACGCGTTCGCTGATAAGCGAATCAAGAACGCTTACTTTATTTCGCCGATGGTCAACTTGGAAAAGCTTATTAGCGACATGATGATGTGGGCGGGAGTCTCGGAGGCGGAACTCCGCGAAAAGAAAACGATCGCGACATCTTTCGGCGAAACGCTTTCGTGGGAATACCTTTGCTACGTGCGGGAAAATCCGATACAGTGGAACATCCCGACGCAGATTCTGTACGGTTCGATGGACAACTTGACTTCCATCGAGACGATGGGCGAGTTCGCAAAGAGAATTGGCGCACCGCTTACAGTTATGGAAGGTGGCGAACACTGGTTCCATACGGACGAGCAGATGGATTTTTTAGATAGGTGGATTAAACAATGTCAGAACAGACTTTAACTCGCGAATCTTTGGTTGCATTCTTCGGTGAAGAAGAATATGAAAGGTTGTGCCGCCACGAGGCGGGCCATGCGCTGGTTGCTTTCTTGTTCAAGCGCCCGCTGGAATACGTGAAGATAAATAATTCCAAGGAAAAGCCGGGCGTGACTCGCATGACGGGTAGTTCTCTCGAAGGCTCTGCCCACATCGCGATTGCAGGGCATTTGTCCGAATTCCTGATCCGCAAGAATTTCGAATGCGATCTGGATACCGTCATGAAGGATTTGCCGATGGAACTCAACCGAAGCGATCCGGATTACCAGAGCTTTCAGGCCGCTTGCTATTACTACCAGCTTGCCGAAACGAGCGTGGTGGAGCAGGCCTACAATGTTTTGATGGCTTGCAAAAAGGTGCTAAGCGCTGTCGCAAAAGCGTTAAATGAACGCACTTGCCTGACCCGCGCCGACATCGAAAAAATCATCGCCGACAACGCATAAAGCAAAAGTCTCGACATTTCGTCGAGACTCATTTAAAATTTACTGGATCCTGCTAGAATCCTATGCTAGCCTGGACCATGTAGATTCTGTTTTCGTCCTGGCCGGTGTAGTAACCGCGTTCTTCGCCCCAAGTGGCTGCTTCAAACGTGAAGAATCGGAGCACTTCAAGGCCGATACCTGCAGAGGGGTAACCGCCTCTAAAGCCGCCCGCCAGTCGCAGCGAAATAAAGCGGATTTCGTTGTTCAGGCCCGGAATTGCAGCCAAAGTCTGTTCCAGTTCAAAACCGAAGTTGAGGTGGCTAAAGAACTTGTAGTTTCTGTCGGCGTTAAATGCGTCGGCAAAGTCCATCGCGATATTGAACTTGCGTCCGAATCCCGTATTGCTGTTCATGAATTTCGGGCTGTAGTTCACGCCCATCGTAAAGTTCGGAATAAGCGTTTCGCCAGCGAGCTTCTTGAAATAAATGTCGCGGAGCGATGCGCCGACGCGTACTTCGCGGGTGAGCTGGTAAAGAACGCCCATGTCTATACCGAACGAGATGGTTTCGGAGTCAAAGAAATCGTCCGTCGCATTGTTCAATTCGTTTTCAAGCGTATCGGAAATTGTGGTGTAGTTGGCAATCCCGATCGTAATCATGTCGACCTTATGGCGCTTGGCGAGCTTTGCGCCAAGACCTACGGAAAGCTTATTGTCGAGGATTTCGTAGGCACCGCCTATTTGCGCCACGGCATCGATGTAGAATGTATCGACGACAATGTAGGGGAGAATCAACCCACCGTCAATGAATGGCGAAACACCGCCGCTCAACCAGAAGGCTGCACCGAAGTTATGGAATGCCATTTCGGCATCGACCTTCAATCTCACATCCATGTTCTTGTGGTCGTAAGAATTGATTGTCCTGATATACTTCGGATGTTTAACAAGGGAATCTAGCTTTGCGCTCGTGATGCTCGTCTTGTTTCTTTCGGCGTCCTTCTGGGCGTTCTTGAACAAGTCCTGGACTTCCTTCACGTCGTCGAACGTCGTAAGGAATTTGCTGAACTCACCGGCACCACCAACGGTCAAGCGCATGTCGCCCAATCTGTTGCGCGGGTAGTAGCCCTGTTCGGGGCGCTTGTCGTAGTTACCGAGCCTGTTGATTTGGCTTAGGCCTGCGTAGTTGTAATGAATGGCTTCCTTGTCGTCGACAACGGCAACGTGGGCGCCACCCATGGATTCCGCACGGAGCGAAATGTGTCTGGGCGATTTAGCCGATACAATGCCGACAGAACAAGCGAGAATTGCAAGTAGTATTACTTTATTCATTTTGCGTTTCTCCATTTGAACCATTCAAGGAGGTCCTCTTCGGTCTTGTAATTGTACCAACAACCGCCGACCATTTCTTGACGTTTCTTCAAGTCGTACTTTATGTTGTTGACATCGTTGTCCAAACGGATTTTTTCCTTGTTCTTGATTTTTTCATCAAGGTTCTTGCCTAAGAACTTCAAGTCTATGGCGAACCGGAGCAGGTGGTTTTCTTTGCGGTTCACCGTAGAATCGGCTTCGCGTTCGTCCGGATCGCGAATGACGAAATTCCATTCATCGGGGTCGTCCGTTCCCATCTTGCCGTTCATGTCGATATCGACCTTTGCGTACTTCTCGATGATGTTGAGGGAATCGACTTGAGCCTTGGTCAAATCATAAGTCTTAGCGTCCGTAGTCAACTGGTTGAGTTCTTGCCAAGTTTTTGGCTTGTTGGTCACAAGGACAATGACGCGGTTGTCGCGGACGTCTTCGTCAATTTCGCCGTCACCATCGTTGTCGTAGTTGTCTAGAACTTCTTCGTCTACGCAGCCGTCGCCGTCATCGTCGATAATGTTACCGAAGTTGAAGAAGACTTCGGTACGGTCTTCGTCGATGGTTTGCGCTCTTTCGTTGAGCGTGATGACCGTATTGGCAAGACCGACGGTTGCATCGGCGTAGAATTCTTCACCGATGTCTTGGCGGGTAGAGTCGGGGAGATAGGCCTTGATAATTTCTGCGGCGCTTTCAGGAGAGGCTTTGATGGCTTCGGCCGCGGCGGCCATGTCTTGGAGGAACGGCTTGAGGCTATCGCCGAGATCGTTCAACGTATTGAGGTTGATCTGCATGCCGCCCTTGTCTGCGGAAACCACGGCGGTTAGCTGAGCCTTTGCGTCTCGGATGCGGAGTGCAGCCTTGGTCAGCTGCAGAATCGTAAAGCTGTCTGCAATGTCACTGAACCGCACCTTCTTGTCTGTTTTGCCATTTGTGTCGAGAGCGACAAACTTGTTCAGGAATGTCATGACGGAATCGATGCCCTTCGCAATGACGAACGCTTTATCGTCGGGCATGGTCAAGAATCCGTTTGTATTCTTCTTCTTGCCGTTCTTCTGGGCTGTTGTATCGGTCTTCTGGGCGTACGAGACAAGCTCAAAGACGTTTAACCCTTCCTGAGTGTTCAAAATACTTTTGCATAGACCGATCCATGCTTCGGAGTAGCCGGAGTCTGCGCGGATTGCCTTGTTGAAATAATCGCGCGCTGCATCGTAGTTGGCTTTCTGGAATTCCTGGTAGCCTTCGAGCGTGAGCGCTGCTGCGTCATCGCTTTCGGCATCGTTGCTACCGGTCGGGTGGAACAGGTTGCAGCCGGCGACACCCATCGACAAAGCGATTGCTGCGGACCACATCCATTTGCCTTGCGAAATTTTTTTCATATTGCTAATCCTGAAAAAATCCGTTACTCTACCAAAAAAATAACTTCATTCTTATTAAAATGAATATTCCCCTTTTTTTTAGAGGCTGTTTTTACGGTATTCTATTAAAAAAATATATTTGCGCTCGATGGAAACATATAAAGAGTATTTTCCGACGAAATCTTATCGCATTGCGGAGTTGCGGTTGTCCAGCCTGCTCAGGGCCGAGAGGGACCGTCTTGACGCTCTCGCCGAGTCTTTGGGGCGCGAATGCGCTATAGGCCCGGACAATCTGCGGGAACAGTTGCCCGAAATACTCAAGTTCACGGAAGCATACCATGCCGCTTATGACCAGTACCTGAAGGCCGTGCTCGTGCAGCAGCCGAACCCCATCCAGTGTAGGCCGGCGTGCGGAAACTGCTGCCATCATTACCCGATGTCGGTCGAGCCGTTCGAACTGATTTATATGTACAACGAACTGCGCAAGAGGGATGACCTTCTCACGTTGATGGAAGGTTGCCAAATGCGCTCAGACAAGTTTGAATCGTTTTTCGAGGCCCGCAAGGAAAAGGGACTTTCTGAAGACGACGCCGAGGATGGCGCGCTACACGATTATTTTTCCTGGTGGCGTTCTTGCCCGTTCTCGGATGCCAAGGGCGATTGTACGGTCTATCCGTTACGGACGGTCTCGTGCCGAATGTACTTTAGCGAAACAGATCCGAAATACTGCACTCCCGATATGTTGCAGACCGAAAAGAACGACAGTTATATAGTTTATATGCCAGACGTTGTCGAAGATGCGGTCTATGGAATTTCGGAACACTATTCCGCTTTAGATTTGCCCGAAAGCTTTTTTGGCGGTCTCCTGGCCATCAACGGTTACGAGGGAGTTCTTGGCGGATGAATCCGTTTGGAATAAATGAAGAAAGCCCGATGCCGTTGGACGGACAAATGGACTTGTTCGGTTTTGTGCCGACTGAGAAGACGCTCGAAGTCAAGGCTCCTTCGCCGGACTGTTCTGCAAATGGACTGGTTCATTTCAAGTACAGTCCCTTGATGAAAAAGAGCATCCGCTGCAAGGGGGGATTCTTGTTCGGTCATCCGGAAGTTCTTTTGCCGGCTTATATGAAGGCTCCGGAATTTGCCGCTGCACGTGAACTGGCGGCGGAATGGGCCGAACATGCGGTTCGTCGCAAGACGCAAAAGAACAAGGCTATTGTCAAGGACCTTGTGAATCGTTTCTGGCAGACGGTCGATCAGATTTTTACGGACAAGGGCGAAGCTCCGCTCGCAAGCAAGGGGCGTCTCCCGCCGATTCGCCCGCAGGGAAAGTACCACAATCTCGTGGATGTTCTTGCGGCCATTAATGACACGTATTTCGACGGAACGCTGACGTGCCGCATTACCTGGAGCAACCGCATCGGTGGGCTGAGTTTCCATTCCTTGCGCAAGGATCCGGTCACAGGCGAGGACTTCCACTTGATCAGCATCAGCCGCGGCTACGATGCGGCGAATTGCCCGCTGTATGCGATTGCTGGCGTCGTCTACCACGAATGCCTGCATATCGTTATCCCGATCGAGGAACGTCATGGACGTCGCATTGTTCATGGCCGTGAGTTCCGCCAACGCGAAAAACGTTACATCTATTACGATGAATGGATCAAGTGGCACAAGGAAGTGCTGCCGCGCAACATCCGTGCCTTGCTGCACCACCGCGAACTGTAGTTAGTTGAACAGGTCCTGGAATCCCTGGAAAATTTTGCTGAAGAATCCGACGCTGTCTTCTTTTTGGATAGGGGCGTTTTGCGGTGTACGCACCACGATGACGGATTCGTTCTTGTCGTAGGGAATCGAAAAGTCGATGGAATTGCTGCGTTCTTCGGTAATGCTGATTGCCGCAATGCAGAGGTCAGTCTTTTCGTTCACGAGGGACGGGATCAGCACGTCGAAGTTCATGTCGGCAAATTTAATGTTCTTGTTCAGCATCTTGCCAATCGTGTACATGATGTCGATATCGATGCCGGCAAGTTCGCCCATCTGGTAAAATTCGTAAGGCGCGTACTGCGCTTCGGTCCCGACGATGAGCGTATCGTTACCCGCCCAGTCCTGTTTGATGGCATGGACCACGGTCTTGTTGTCGGACCATTTGTCCTTGATCCTCTGGATGGCCCCGTTACGCTGTAAAACGCTGATGCACGAATCGATGCTTTGCTTGAGGGGGCTGTTCTTGCTCATGGCGATGCCGAACTCGTCCTTGTTCAGACGTTCTTCCATGATGCTAAAGCTCGGATGGGCCTTGAGGATGACCTCGGCAACGTCGTGGTCTAGCGCAATACCGTCGAGTTCCGTGCGTTCGAGCGCTTGGGTCATTTCGACGATGTTCGCGTAATACTGGATACGCGGGAGCTTGATGAATTGCTGGACTTGTTCGTCGAGCGTTGTTCCCGTCTGGACGCCTACCGATCGGCCTGTCAGGTCTTCGAACTTGTAAAAGTCGAGAATCTTTTGGGCTTCCTGGAATCCGTTGTCCTTGTTTTCGGAAATGTCCTTGGTGGAATCGTCGTGACGGACGACGAGAGCCGTTGTTCCGATGTAGTAGGGCTTTGAATAATCGATTTCGTTATCTTCGTTGTCGGTCTTGTTGAACGCCGATATGATGAGGTCCGCCTCGTTATTCTTGATGGCGTCTACAAGCTTGCTGCGGTCGGTACGGAGAAGCGTTGTCTTGACGTTCAGCTTGTTTTCGAGCAGCTTAATCAAGTCGATGTCGAGACCGATAATCTGGTTGTTGTTGACAAACGAAAATGGCGGAACGTCCGCGGAGGTGGCGATTCGCAGTTGTTGTTCGCTTTCCGAGACGCTACTTTTGACGAGCGGGGCCGTCTTTAAGTTCTTGTTCCAGTGCTCGTTCAGTTCGTGCAATGTACCGGCGGCATTCAAGCTGTCGATCAAGCTGTTGATGATGCCTTTCAGGTTCGGAATCGGGCTGTGGTTGTTCATGCCGATTACGATTTCTGCTGGGATGCCGATATCCTTGTCGAGGTAGATGAGCCCGCTGACGCCATCGTTAAAGGTGTGGTTGAGAATGATTTCGTTGTACGCCAGGGCGTCAATGTCTCCCACCTGAAGGGCCATGTAGGCGGTAATCAGGTCAGGGTATTGCCTGATTTGAGCTTTGGGCAATAGCTTCGTGATGGATTCGTTGGAATTCGAATTTCCTTCGACGCCAATGATGTATTCGGGGGAGTTTGCCTGGGCGACCGAGGTCAAGGGTTCCTTGGACTTGTTTTTACAGCCTGTGCAAGTTGCGATCAGGGCACTGAATATAAAAACTCGTAAAAAGGAATTCATTGACATATTGAACTAAATGTAAGTAAATTGACTTAAAAAGTTATAAATGTGCCTTTTTTTTAATGTAAAAAAGCCCCGAAAAGCGAATTTTCGGAACTTTTTCAAATGGCTATAAATTATAACTATAGTATGGTAGTCCTTTTTAAAATTCCGGATAGCCGTCTTTCAGTTTTTCGTCGTAGTGGGCGCGTTCTCCGCCAATGAACTTGGGACGGGTACGGGCGGCGATTAAGAACGCCTTGCCAATGTGGTTCTGCTTTAAGCGAACAGGCACGGCGACTTCCTTGAGGTGCATGCCGATAAGGGTGCCGCCAATGTCGATGCCGGCGTTGGCCTTGATATGCTCAATGGCGACCGGAGCGCTAAAACTGGCGTAGCAGGCGGTGGCAAAGGAGCCTCCGGCCTTGGGTTGCGGAACAACGTTTACGATTTCTGCGTTCGGGACTGCTTCGTGCTCGATGATGATGGCGCGGTTCAGGTGTTCGCAGCATTGGGCCGCAATGTAGATGCCTCGTGCGCCGAATACGCTCTGGAGGCCTTCGAAAATCGCCTTGCCGACTTCGGGGACGGAGTGGCTTCCGACCTGGTTTCCTAAAGTCTCGCTCGTGCTGCAACCGATGACGACGATATCGCCTTTCTTGAGGTGAGCGACTTCTACAAGTTCTGTCGCGGCGTTGGCAGCGTCCGACTTGATTTGCTCGACAATCGACTTGTCGTCAACTTCGTAAGTAATTCCTGCCATTATAAGCTCCTTTTGATGTTTGCGGTAAAAAGATAATTTTTTTTGAGAAATGGAGCCCATAAATTGGTCCTAATAGGTCTTTACCCGCAAAAAAGACGAAAAAATGGCTTTTTTTGCCATAAAAACGCACTTTGTTTTTCGATAATGCGCTTTAGCAATGTATATTATTAATAAGTGACATGTGTTGGTAGTATATGAGTGACGAAATTGAAAATTCTTCGAATGTAATTGGACTCAACCGAAAGAGGATCAAGGACTTCTTTTTGCGTAAGCTTCCCGATATGAAGGAAGCGGTTATTGACGCTATTATCGAGATTTTGCCAAGTGTTCCTCACTACCAAGAAGAAAACGATCACTTTACATTTAGAATTATCATGGGTAACGGTAATCCGCCGATGGGCTGGAACCGTCGCATTTACAGCTTTTCGGGAGATGCTCTCGAGAACCTGTTCAAGGAACGCGTCAAGGCTTGCTTGAAGGATGTCATCCATTTCTGCAAGAGCGGCTGCGACTTGATTATTCAGCTGATGCCTGCCCGTGAAAAGATGGAAGCGTGCATCCAGGTGGGTGTATTCCAGTCCGATATCGGGAATGCCGGCGAAACGGAACGCGCGCTCCTCGAAAAGGGATTTTTGCTGATTGAATGCGTGACCCGCACCAAGATTTGCATCAACTCGCACACGCCTGCGGGGGTCAGCGACCACTTGCTGATCCGCTTTGATTTGGACGAAAAAGAATTTGCCGACGAACTCGAAGACAAGGATATGGAATCGTATCCGAAGGGCTTCTGGGCGGGGCTTTTCTCGCAAGTCAAGCGCGAAGTTCACGGTACAATCTGCTTGTTCGTCGACCCGTCGTGGGACGGCAACAAGGACGAAAATTTTGACTCCGGCAAGATTGTCTTTGAAGATTTCAAGGAAATGCAGATCAAGCCGGACTCCATGCTGGATTCGCAGTCGTACCGCGATCTGTACGAACAGAACTTTATCCGAAAGATGTTCCTCTCGATGCTGAATTACGACGGCATTACGGTAATCGATACGAACGGTTGCGTTCGTGCGTTCCATTGCTTTGTGTCGATCCATCGAGGCAAGTTTACGTCTGGTGGCGCAAGACACCGTGCCTATAGGGCCTTGGCGAACCTGTTCAAGGACAACGAGTGCTACAAGGCTTTGTACTTCCAGTCGCAAGAAGGGAGCGTCAGGTTCTATTACAAGTTCCGTGTTTCGTCGTCGTTCGATTCGACTGTCATGGACAAGTGCTACTGCGAAGACGACTTGGCCGAGAACGTGAAGGACGGATCGCCGGAATCTGTGGACCAGAGGGCGGTTTCGCTTGCTGCGGTCATGAATGCGACCGTTCCCGAAAAAGGGGCTCCTATTGATGAAACCTCGTTCCTGTCGGATTACCTCAACCGTCTTTGGGATGCGCACCTGGGCATCGATAACTTCTACAACGAACCGAAGCCTGCCGAAGAACTGTTTATGGCGACGTCCGAAATGTCAGAAGATTCATGGAGCCGTGTGAATGTCGTGCGCATTATCAATGTGCCGCTCATTTGCTTGATCGGCAACTCTTACGGCTATTCGACGAACGCAGAACCGTTCCTGAAAAAGATTTTGGAAGCGGTCCCGCAGTCCATCTGGAAGGCTTACTTCGAAAACAAGGGCTATGAGGATACATCGCTCTCGTCGACTCTTGGCAGCAAGAATCAAGAAAGCCAGTGGTCCAAGCTCATGAACGAAGAGTCGGATGCGGATCAGCCGAAAAACAGAAAGTACGTGACGGATGAACTCGCTGCAAACATCAAGACGGTGTTCAAGAATGTGAGCAGGCGTTTCTCCCAGAAGTTCGAAGAAGAACGAAACCTCTGGGAAAATCTGTTTAAAGGGTACTAGCCTTCTTCTTCTCTCTGTAGAAAAGAACGATCATCCATACAAGGCCGGTGAGGATCATGAGCGAACAGAGCGTCTGTCCGCGGCTCATGCCGAATAGGTCAATACGTCCGAGGTGGGCGTCCGGCTTGCGGAAAAATTCAATGAAAAAGCGGAAGAGACCGTAGCCCATCAGGTAGAGGCACGGCATCTTGTCGCGGAGTTTTGGAATCTTGCGCAAGTTGAACAGGAGCGCAAAAAGGATGACGCCTTCGAACAACATTTCATAAAGCTGGCTCGGGTGGTGGAGAACTGGAGCTGCAAGCGTGCTGTCGTGAGCGAGCGGGAACACCATGCCGATGGCACTCGTCGTGACTTCACCGAAGAGTTCGCCGTTGATGAAATTGCCCCAGCGTCCCCAGGTGTAAGCTAGCGGCGTCACCAAAAATGCAAGGTTGATAATCTTCCAGACATCCATATTATTCTTCTTCGCGCCAATGTAGAGGAAGATGAATCCGAGAATAAGACCGCCGTGGTAAGACATTCCGGAAATGCCGACAAAATGGTAACCGAGATCGTCCTGCACCATCGGGAAGATGATTTCGGTCGGGTGCGACAAGTAGTAGCTAGCCTTGTAGAAGAACACATAGCCAAAGCGTGCGCCGAGCAAAACTCCTGCGATAATCCACGTGAAGAGGCTGTCGAGCTGGTCCTTGGTGTATCCGAGTTTTTCTTTCTGGATGACTTTCCACAACGTGAAGTATGCGGTCGCAAATGCAAAAATGTACATGATGCCGTACCAGCGCACAGGGAAACTGCCAATCTGGAATGCCGTTCCATCAAAATAAGTCGGTATTAAATTCCACCACGTTAATTCCATCTTAGTCCTTCTTTTTTTTGTTCAAATTAAATTTAATTTCTTTTGTTGTCTAGGTTCTGGTGGGCCCAATAGTTGATTATTGTGGCGGCCACCTGCGTTGCCGGTTGCGAACGAATTTCCTTGTGCATTTGCATCACGATGACGACAATAGACTTGCTCGGGTCGTTTTTCGCTTCGGCAAAACCCATGAACCAGTCGTAGCGCCCTGCGGGATCGGTTCCGTCGAGGGAACCCGTTTTTCCGCCGAGTCTTAAGGCTTCGAAGTTTTTGCGGGCCATGTTCTTTGTAGACATGTGCTTGTGGGCGGTTCCTTGCGTTACGGAACGCAACATGGATTCGCGGAGTCCGTAATACGTATTTTCGCTGAACTTGCCGATGTCAAGCGCCAACGGTTTTTGCGGGGCGTACGGTGCCATGTCGCGGGCCCACGGGATTTCGAGCGGCTTTTTGGCGAGGACTGCTCGGACCTGGGCTGCGGCAAGGAGCGGCGTGAGTGTTGTCGATGTGGTAAAGCCGCAGGCGACTTCGGCGAGTCCGTAACCAGTGTCCGGGGCGGTGTAGCTGGAGGCGTTCGGGGCGTTGCCCGGGAAGCGCTTGTTGTAGCCGAGCTTGGCGGCGGCGGAGAGGAGTCGTTTGGCACCGACGTTCTTACCGACAATCGCCATGGGCGGGTTTGCGGAACGGGCGAACGCTTCGGAAAGTTCCATCGTGGGACCGTTGTATTTTTCGGGGACTCGCAGTTGGTTCAAGTAAAGCGTGTGGTGGCGCCCGATCATCGGGATTGGCGTGTTGAGCGAATAGCGGTTGCTTTCCATAGCGGCGGCTATCGTCACAAGTTTTGCAAGCGAGGCGGCAGGGAAGGTGGCGCGCCCGATCCAGTCCGGTTTGTTCTGTACCTTGCCGTCACGGCGTTCTCCCCAGGCAATGATTTCGTTCGTCCTGGTGTTCACGACGAGGATGACTCCCAAGTCCGGATGGTAACGGCGGAGCAAAATGTCAATCTTGTCGGCGAGGAACGGATCCTTTTGCGACTTGATGTGAAGCGTGTCGCGGACGCTTTCGGAATTTTCGCTTCCGTTGCTTGTTTCGACGGTCACTTTTTCGAAGTCCTTGTCTTCGATGCCGGTCAGTGCCGTAAGTCCGTTCGGATTGGCTGTTGCGACGGTATCGTAAAATGCGTTCGTGTCGCGGGGAATGACTTCTTCGGGAACGGCGACGGAAACCTTTTCTGGAACTGGCTCTTTAGCAGGTTCTTCCTTGGTGGAACAATGAACAATAGCAACAATAATCGAAACGAGAATGGTAATAGCGATGCAACGGTTACGCATTCTTTGGGCGTAGGGGAGTCTTTGCATGGAGAGTTACTTAAAGATGGTCTTTCTGTAGTAGGCGAGTTCGGCAATGCTTTCGCGGATGTCGTTCAAGGCTTCGTGGCGCTTTTCCTTTTGGAATTCTTCGAATTCCGGGTACCAGCGGAACGTGAGTTCCTTGATGGAACTGACATCGACGTTTCGGTAGCAGAGCCATTCCGAAATGGCGGGCATGTACTTGTAGAGGAATCGTCTGTCTTGCGTGATGGAGTTTCCGCAGAGAACGTTCTTGCCTTTTTCGGTAAAGGGCTTGATGAACTTGAGCGTTTCCTGTTCGGCGTCCTTGAGCGAATACTTCGAACGGCGGCAACGGTCGACGAGCCCGCTTTGGTTGTGGTGTCTCGTGTTCCATTCGTCCATGCTTTCGAAAACGTTTTCGGGCTGACGGATAGCGATGACGGGACCTTCGGCAAGGATGTTCAAGTTTCCGTCGGTGACAATCGTTGCTATCTCAAGAATGACATCTTTTTCGGGATCGAGACCTGACATTTCCAGGTCCATCCAAACTAGGTTTCGAGAACTTTTGGGCATGGGCAAATTATAGTTTTTTTAAGCTATGAGGAATGTGGTCGGTCGCTCATCGCTCCCTTTGAGAATGAGTTTTATTCTTACATCTTATAACTCACGACTCACCACTCATTGCTCAAGGCTCATAGCTCACTGCTCACCACTTTTTGAAATGTAAGTAATTTGTGATGAAAATGAAAGCTATTGCTATATATATGGATAAATTTGTTAAAAATTACAAAAAACTGTTGCGGAATGTAATTTTTTGCTACAAATTGTCTTTTTCTTCGGTCTCTTACGAAAATATTACCGTTTTTTTTGTTATATTTGGCGCATTATGGAAAATGTTGTTATTACAGGTATGGGCTGCGTTTCCTCTCTCGGAAACTCCCCCGAATTATTGTGGCAGAACTTGCTCCAGGGCAAGTCTGGCATCGCTACCATCCAGCGTTTCGACGCTTCCGCTTACACTTCTCGCATGGCAAGTGAAATCCGTGAGTTCGACGCTTCTGAGATCTACAGCACGAGAGACCAGTCCAGGTTCTCCCGCTGCATCCAGTATGCTGTTTACTCGGCGTACCAGGCTTTGCGTCAAGCTGGCATCTCTCCGGAAAACGAAAATCCCGAACGCTGCGGTGTTATCATTGGTAGCAGTATCGGTGGTTTGCAGTATTGCTATGACGCTGCTGTAGCTCTTAGCAATCGTGGTCCGTCTCGCGTTTCTCCGTTCTATATTCCGATGGCTATCGTGAATATGCCGTCCGGTGAAGTCTGCAACAAGACTGGCTGGATGGGTCCGTCCTACACGGTCACTTCCGCTTGCGCAACTTCCAACCACTCCATCGCAAACGCATACGACATGATCCGTCTTGGCCGCTGCGACGTGATGCTCGCTGGTGGTGCCGACGAAACGGTGAATCCGCTCAGCCTCGCTGGCTTTACCAGCATGAAGGCCGTCAGTAAGCGTAACGACGATCCGGAACGCGCTTCCCGCCCGTTCGACAAGGACCGTGATGGCTTCGTGATCGGTGAAGGTGCTGCTGTTCTCGTGCTCGAAAGCGAATCCCACGCTAAGGCTCGCGGTGCAAAGATTCTTGCCCGTATCGCTGGCGTAGGCGCAAGCTCTGACGCTCACCACATTTCCGCTCCGCGTCCGGATGGCAAGGGTGTGATGCTCGCAATGGCTAACGCCATGAAGGAAGCAGGCATCGAAGCTAAGGATATTAGCTATATTAACACCCACGGAACTTCTACTCCGCTTGGTGATATCGCTGAATGCTCCGCCATCGAAACGCTCTTCTCGCAGTCCTCTGCATCGGCTCTCGAAAACCTCAAGGTCAACTCGACGAAGTCCATGCTCGGTCACTGCCTCGGTGCTGCAGGTGCGCTGGAATCTGTCGTGACGATTATGTCCGTTGTCGAACAGAAGGTTCACGGTACGCTCAACGTGTTTGAGAAGGATCCGGCAATCCACCTCAACGTATGTGAAAATGGCGCTTCTAATCAGTCGATCAAGTACGCTATGAGTAACGGCTTTGGCTTCGGAGGCCAAAATGGAGTTATCATTTTCGCGAGGGATTAATGCCTAACGCCAACAGAAAGTTTTCTATTGGCTTACTCGCGTTTTTGCTTACGCTGTCGCTGGTGTTCCCGGCGGCAGCTTTGTCGTCTCCAGGGGACCCGCTAACATGGCGCGATTCCACCTGGGATTACCGTAGCGAAGACTCGGTCGATATTCAGTCGGGAATCGTTCCCGCAAAGCTTGCGGGCGTTGCTTCGCTTACCTTGATTGCCTATGGGGCCGCCTATGGCTTTGTTTTTGAAAAGGGCTGGTGGGACGAAAACGGCGGGAGAGGATTCCATTTCGAAAACGATTTTGATTACGCCCTGAATCTCGACAAGTTCGGGCATTTTGCCGCTGGTGTCATTCTCGGCGAATCCTTTTATGAAGGTTACCGCTGGGCGGGCGCAAGCGAATTCCAGTCTTACCTTTTTGCAGGTTTGACGGCTCTTGCGACTCATATTGCAATCGATATCAAGGACGGCTTTGCTCCGACGTGGGGCTTTAGCATTTTCGACGTGCTTTCGGGCGGGCTTGGCGGCTTTTTGCCGATGGCCGAACGTTATTTGCCCGTGTTCAAGTACGTAGACCTCAAGTGGAGCTACTGGATTAATTCCAACGCCTATTATAACCATGAGCATGGGGCTTCGGGCGGTGTCTTTACGGATGACTATGTGAACCAGACCTTCTGGGCATCGTTCAAGCCGTACAGGCTTTTGCCGGAATCGGCCCGTAAGTATTACCCGAGCTGGCTTGCCATTGCGGTTGGCCTCAGTATTGATGAAAAGGTCTTTACCGGAGCCCCGCACCCGCGCCGTGAAGTCTATATCGCACTCGATTATGACCTGGAAGCATTCCGTCCGCAGAGCCGCTTTGCGCGTTTTGCCGTCAAGATGCTGAACTATTTCAAGCTTCCGGCTCCGACAATTCAGGTTTATCCAGAATTCCACTGGTATCTGCTTTATCCCATCAAGTTTTAATTTGTGGTAGAGGTAAATGATGACAGAAAGAGAAAACTTTAAGTCCCGTCTAGGTTTTATTCTGATTGCGGCTGGTTGCGCCATCGGGCTTGGCAACGTTTGGCGTTTCCCGTTTATCACGGGGCAATATGGCGGTGCCGCTTTCGTTCTGATTTATCTTTTCTTCCTCTTGATTTTTGGATTCCCGATTCTTGTGATGGAATTTGCGGTCGGTCGCTCGGCAAAGCGCGGTGTGGGCCGTTCGTTTGCCATTCTCGAAAAGCCGGGGCACAAATGGCATTATGCGGGCATTCCGATGATTGCGGGCAACTACATCTTGATGATGTTCTATACGACCGTGACGGGGTGGATGCTCTATTACTTCTACCGCATGGTGACGTTAGGCGATCTTGTGAAGCTTTCGCCTGCCGAAGTTGGTGAGGAATTCACGAAGATGCTCGGGGATGGTCCGTTGCTGACGTTCTGGATGGTCGTGGCTACATTTGCCGGCCTTTCGATTGTGGCGCTTGGGCTCCAGCGTGGTGTGGAACGCATCACGAAGACGATGATGTCTGCGCTTTTGATCATTATGTTCATCTTGATGATTCGCGTGCTCACGCTCCCTGGTGCGGGTGAAGGTCTGAAGTTCTACTTGTTGCCGGACTTTGCGAAGCTCAAGGAAGCGGGTGTCGGCGAAGTCGTATTTGCGGCTTTGGGCCAGTCTTTCTTTACGTTGAGTCTGGGTATCGGTTCCATGAGTATTTTCGGTAGCTACATCAAGAAGAAACATTCGCTTTTGACCGAAGCGGCTCATATTTGCATTCTCGATACGGGTGTTGCCTTGATTGCGGGCCTTATCATTATCCCGTCTTGCTTTGCTTTTGGACTCAAGCCGGATGCGGGTCCGGGACTTATTTTTGCAACGCTCCCGAACGTATTTGCGCAGATGCCGGCGGGCCGAGTTTGCGGTGCGGCATTCTTCCTGTTTATGTCATTTGCGGCTCTTTCGACGCTCGTGGCCGTGTTCGAAAACATTGTCGCTTACTGGATGGATGTGCGTAATGTGCCTCGCAAGAAGGCGGTGAAGTGGAACTTTGTTGCGGTCGTGATTCTATCGCTCCCGTGCGCACTCGGCTTTAACGTGCTTTCGGGCTTTGAACCGTTTGGCCCGGGCAGTTGCGTGCTGGACTTGGAAGACTTCTTGGTTTCGAACACGCTTTTGCCGCTTGGTTCGCTTGTGTTTGTGCTGTTCTGTAATTCGCGTTATGGCTGGGGACAGTACAAGTTCATTGCCGAAGCGAATCTGGGTGTAGGCTTGAAGTTCCCGAAGTTAAAGATTTTACATCTCTACTTCAAGTGGATCTTGCCCATTATCATCATGGTGATTCTGGTATTCGGCTACTTGCAAAAGTTCGCCCCAAGCGTTTACGACAAGATATTCGGGTAAAGCGATTTGTCATGCCGGCCTCCGTGCCGGCATCGCCTTTATATTTGGAAAACGCCTATGGCAATGATTATTCCCGCATAGACTCCGCCGAGCAAATCATCGGCCATCACTCCCCAGGCTCCGGGGAGTTTTTCCATTTTATGGATGCCGAGCGGTTTTAGAATATCGAAGAATCGGAACAGACCGAACGCGACCGCTAGAATCCAAGGTTGCGCGACAATGAATTCTGATGGAACAAAGGCAAGTGCCATGAAGATTCCGCAGACTTCGTCGATGACAATCCAGCCAGGGTCTTCGGTGCCGGTGTCTTTCATTGCTTTTTTCACAAACGGGATAGCTGCGAAAAAGACGAAAAGTGCTGCGGCAATGAAGAAAAGATTTATAAAAATTCCCCAATGAAAGCTATGGCTGAGAAATAAAAAATCAGTTTGCCCGAAAGGTTCGCTTTTGGCCCAAAGTGCCATGGGGTAGGCGACAATCGCTGCGGCAAGGCTTCCCATGGTGCCGGGGGCTTTGGGCGACATGCCCGAGCCGAAAAACGTCACGACGAGGGTGGTGAACCAGTCTGTTTTGCGCCATTCATGCGGAACGCGCTTCTTGCCATATTTTTCTTTAAGTTCTTCTTTGTTCATGCGAAAGTGGTTGGTGGTTAGGCTGAGTCATCCTGAACGAAGTGAAGGATCCAGAGCGATTCGAAACTTGACTGGATCCTTCGGCCTTACTGCCTCAGGATGACGAACGCATATTTCATTATTGATTTATCCTGTCTACTGCCTACTGTTTACTGTCTACTCCTCCGGCGGCCACGGCAATTCAGCAATTTCCTTTTCTTTTTCTTCGGCGGCGGTGCGTTTTTTGTGCCAGCGTTCGAGCTGTTCCTTGAAGGCGGCGCGCAAGCGTTCCATGCCGATGTTTTCTTTGGCGCTAATCTGGATGGCGTCCGGATAGTTCTGCAAAAGTTCCGTACGGCGTGCTTCGTCGGCGACTTCGACTTTGTTGAACACGCGTAGTCGCGGCGTGTCCTTGTCGATGATGCTTTCGAGCGTCTTGTGCGTGACTTCGAGATGGTCGCGGTAATCGGGCGCAGAACCGTCGACAACTTCCAAGATGCAGTCCGCATGGGCGGCCACGCCAAGCGTACTCTTGAACGTTTCAATCAAGTTGTGGGGGAGCTTGCGGATGAATCCGACAGTATCGCTCAAGATGATGTTTTCGCCATCGAGGTAAAGCTTTCGCGTAGTGCTGTCGAGCGTGGCGAAGAGCTTGTCTTCAACGTAGACGTCGGCGCCTGTCAAGCGGTTCGTGAGCGTGGACTTGCCGGCGTTCGTGTAACCGACAATGCCGACTTGGAATATGTCCGTTCGTTTGTCTGCCTGCTGTTCGCGAGCATCTTCGATTTTCTCAAGTTTTTTCTTGAGTTCCTGGATGCGCTTGCGGATCATGCGACGGTCTGTTTCGAGCTGCGTCTCGCCCGGCCCCTTGGTGCCGATGCCGCCATTGTGCTGGCGGCAAAGGTGCGTCCACGCACCGGTGAGACGCGGCATCATGTACTGCAACTGCGCAACTTCGACCATCAGGCGGCTTTCGGCGGTCACTGCATGCTTTGCGAAAATGTCGAGAATGAGCCCCGTGCGGTCGAGAACCTTGATTCCCGGCATACGTTCTTCGAGATTGCGCACCTGCGAACCCGAAAGGTCATCGTCAAACACGACCATCTTCGCGTTGTCTTCTTCGAGCGCACGCTTGACTTCGTTCACCTTGCCTTCGCCAATGAGCGTTGCTGGGCTAAAGTTCTGAACTCTTTGTAAAAAACTCCTGGTGACTAAGGCTCCGGCCGTTTCTGCGAGTCGACCGAGTTCCGCTAGTTGTTCTCCGGCAAGCCATGAGCGAATCTTAGGAGTTGCGATACCCACTAGAATACAGCGTTCCTGTTCCTTCTTATTCTCTACGGGATTGATGCCTTTTTTTCTTGGTTCTTCCATATTCTTCAATATTTTCTTTGTTCTGTAATGTTTTAGTTACCTTGGACTGCTGTTGTGGTATTCTCAATTTTTAAAAATGATTTTTTGTCTCTAAAAAAATAAAATGTTTTGTGTATAAATTTATTATTTGTAATATTTCATAAATTTTTTAGCGAATTTACACTTTAAAATATATAATTTTGTAGGAAAAAAAAGGAATAGTGAGTATGAGGAATAATATCTGCCTTGGAATGGGATTTGCACTTGCTTTTGCCGTGAGTGCCAATGCTGCGAGTTTTAAGGTAAACAAGGTTGGCAGTGAAGAAGAACAGTCTTTTGATATCATTTTAAATCAAAAAGTTGTCAGTGAAGCTTCGCCTGGTTCTTGGTTGTATGTTTCTCCGATTGTTCCTAGTGGTAAAATGTTCAAGTCTTTTACCGTTTATGATGAATATGGCGAAACGGCTGAAGAACAGGTTGAATCGCCGGCGGCTAAAAAGGAACTTCGCTTTTTGATGCCGAATCACGACGTTTACGTAAAGGCTTATTTCGAATCTCTGCGCTATTATATTTATACCAACGAGGCCGAAAACGGTTCTGTGGCGGTTTCGTTCAGCGACCGTATGGATATTAAGGACCGTACCAAGCCCGGTTTTAAAGTGACCGTGACTCCGACGGCTGCTGCAGGCTATAAGTTGGCCTCGGTGAAGGTCAGTAAGTATCTTGATGCAAATACCACGGTGACATGCACAAAGGCCGAAGCGGCTGTTGGTGGTATTGGTGGCGGTATGTGGCCGGGAATGGGCCCGGGTGCTGCTGCAACTGGAAGCTGCGTGTTTGAAATGCCGAACTTCGATGTCAATGTGTCTGCCACGTTTGTCGAGGAATCCGTTGCAGTTCCCGAAGTAGACTATAAGGATAAAAAGTTCACTGTCACGTACGAATTGAACGGTGGTGCTATTGCTGAAGATGCTGCAAAAACATTCGTTTGCGATTCTATTGCAAAGCTTCCGAAGCCCACAAAGGAAGGCTTTGATTTTGTCGGTTGGTCTTTTGAAAATAAGCTCGATAACGTCTACCATGCATTAGACCGTATCGATGGTCATCTCTGTAAGGATACGACCGTTTACGCTATTTGGACGGCTGCAGGAACTTGCCCGGAACAAAAGGCTATTGCTGTTGAAGGTGTTAAGATGCCGGTTTGCTATTCCAACATAAAGTGCGCTTTGTTCTATGATAATACGGCAAAGCAGGATTCTGTTTGCAATGGCGTTATTTGGACTTCGGATTTGAGCCTCCTGCCGAGCAGTTCGAGCGTTGCCTCTTCGAGCAGTGCTGCGGTTTCGAGTTCTTCTGCAACTCCGGCTTCGAGCAGCGCAGTGGCTTCTAGCTCTAGTGCAGCCGCTTCGAGTTCTAGTGTTGCTCCGGTTTCTAGCAGCGCGACAGTTTCTAGTTCCTCTGCAAAGCCTGCCTCCAGCAGTGCGGCTGTTTCAAGTTCTTCTGCGAAACCGGCCTCCAGCAGCGCAACAGTTTCTAGCTCCTCTGCAAAACCAGCTTCTAGCAGCAGCGTGAAGGCTTCCAGCTCTTCTGCAAAGCCCGCTTCCAGCAGCAGCGTGAAGGCTTCCAGCTCTTCTGCAAAGGCTACCTCCAGCAGTAGCGCAAAGGCGAAGTCTTCTAGTAGTTCCAAGGCTAAATCTTCTAGCTCCAAGGCCAAGTCCTCAAGTTCTGTCGAAATGGTTGTCGAATCTGTCGAAACAGAAGAAGATTTGCCGAGCTGCACAGAAAAGCGTGAAAACGTGACTTACTATGTTTCTAAGCTCAAGAAGGTCTTTGTTTGCAAGGATCGTAAGTGGACGCAGTTTGATCCGAGCGGTATCCCGATGATTGCTCGCAAGCCTTCGTTCGCAGCCGTGGTCGATGGCCGTCAGCTCCAGATTTTCGGCGCAAAGATTGGTTCTCAGGTGAGCTTGTTTGATATGCAGGGCCGCGTGATGTACAATGGCAAGGCCGATGCTTCGAGCTTCTCTCTGAATGTGGCTCAGAGCGGTTCCTTCTTGCTCCGCATTGGAACGCAGCAGAAAGTCGTGAACGTCCGATAAATTTTACATGATCTTTTTAAAAGCCTCGCTTCGGCGGGGTCTTTTTTCTTTCTCTCGTCTCTCCTCTCTAGTCTATTTTTCTAAATTACCTCCCGTCAGGGCCTATCATCCAGGTAGGTTCCTAGTCCGGCACGCTACAAGAGCCTGCCGATAAAGGATATAAAATGGCAAAGAAAGTCCAGGATGCCCTTAAGGACATCATCTCCCTCTGCAAGCGCCGTGGATTCATTTTCCCGGGCTCCGAAATTTACGATGGCCTCGCCAACACTTGGGACTACGGTCCGTATGGCGTGGAACTCAAGCGCAACATTAAGAATCTTTGGTGGAAGAAGTTCGTCACCAGCCGCCATGATGTGCTTGGTCTCGATAGCTCTATTCTTTTGAACCCCCGCGTTTGGAAGGCTTCTGGCCACGTGGGTAACTTCTCTGACCCGCTCGTGGACTGCCTCGCTTGCCACGAACGTTTCCGCGCTGACC
>Ga0265300_10001466_pt1 | contig 22049 bp, 15 predicted proteins | sample AusTroGonzalo_MG_FD_193482 | JGI IMG/M metagenome (GOLD analysis project Ga0265300, IMG submission 193482) | Bovine rumen microbial communities from tropical cattle in Woodstock, Queensland, Australia - Gonzalo_03 | ecosystem: Host-associated > Mammals > Digestive system > Stomach > Rumen ...
CCGTCTACGTTGGGAGTATCTCACCCCCTACCCTTTCGCTTTGGTGGTCAATGGTGAGCGCATTGTCAAAGTGACGGACGGCAAAGCAGAAGTCTTGGAAGGCAATGCGGGGCGGATGTACCAAGGCATTGTAAGCATGATTATGGGCAGCGCTTCGGGCAAGAAGCTGTTCGACACCTCGGCGTTCGATGTGATGCTCTACGACGACGTCGCATTTTGGAAAGCCGAAATGACCCCCAAGCGCCGCGACATGAAGCGCATGTTCAGCCAGTTGGTGTTCCATTTCGACAAGAAAAGCCAAGTCATTGACCATGTGGAGTTTATCGAGCCCAAAGGCGATAAGACAGAAATTCGCTTTGAGGACATCAAGCTGAATGAGGCGATAGGGGAAGAAAAGTTTCGGTAAGGTTCAAAAATCAAACGATAGTAGTCGGAATCGCAGTTTTTTTTCGAGATTCCGACTATTATCATTAAAAATGGGTGGGGGCGAGGTTTCAAGGACTTCCGTGAGAATATGGATTTGGAAAAAGCCTACATGCAGGGGCGGTTTGATGCTGTTCCTTATATTGATTGAGGCGATGGAGAGGGGATAGACTCAATCGTATTGTATTAAAATCTTGCAGTTTCCCCATGAGCCGAAAGGCTTGCGGGGAGGAATTTTTTTGCTTTTGCTCCAATGCAATCCCTTGCACAATGGAGAAAAATTCCTACCTTTGTCAATTTTTGTGTTAAGCAAAACAACGAACCATGTCGAAGCAGTTTTCAGAAGCTACGAGGGTACAGATACCAGCCATATTGCATCTTACGCGATTGGGCTATGAGTATCTTCCTACGATTGACCACTATGATCATAAAACCAATATTCTTGTGGATGTGTTCAAAAATAAGGTGAAAGAACTGAATCCGAATGCATCGCAGAAAGATATTGATTTGTTGCTCGACACTTTAATCCGTATTGCCAATAATGACGACCTTGGACGCGAGTTCTACCAAAAGATAAACGCCACCAGTGGACTGAAAATCATCGATTTCGACAATCCTTCCAACAATGTGTGGCATTGCACCGCCGAATTCACTTGCAAAAATATGGACAGCGGCGACAATTTTCGTCCCGACATTACCTGTTTTGTGAACGGTTTGCCTCTGGCGTTTATAGAAGTGAAGATTCCGAACAATAAGGACGGCATCCTCGCCGAGAGAAACCGTATGAACCAACGCATGGCGAACAAGAAGTTCCGCCGTTTCCTGAATGTCACGCAATTGATGGTGTTTTCCAATAATCAGGAATACGATACCGAAAACCGCGTGCCTATCCAAGGCGCTTTTTACGCTTCCATCACGAAGGGCAATATCTTTTTCAACGTCTTCCGCGAACAAAGACAGTCGTATTACGACAAACTGAAACTGAAGCCGATAGACAAGGATACGGAGTTTAAGGTGCTGAAGACGTTCAACAAGGTGGTGCTTTCCAATCTCCCCGAGTACCAAACCAACAAGCAGCCCACCACGCCGACCAACCGTGTGCTTTCTTCTTTGTTGGCCAAGGAACGCTTCCTTTATCTCTTGCATTACGGCTTTGCTTACGTCGAAAAGAAAACCGAACTCGACACTGGTGAGACAGTTGTAAAGTTGGAAAAACATGTCATGCGTTACCAGCAGTTGTTCGCTTCATTGGCCATCCGTAAGAAACTGGACCAAGGCGTGAAGTCGGGTATCATTTGGCACACGCAAGGCAGCGGAAAAACCGCTTTGGCATACTATTCCGTGAAGAGCCTGACTGACTATTTGGCGAAGAAGCACACCGTAGCCAAGTTCTATTTCATCGTTGACCGTTTAAGTCTGATGCAACAGGCGAAGGATGAGTTTGTGGCGAGAGGACTTCATGTGCGCACCGCCGAAAGCCGTAAAGAGCTGATGGACGACTTCAAGAATACTCATGCCGTCGAAAACGATTCGGGCGTGAATGAAATCATGGTCGTGAATATCCAGAAGTTTGAGGAAGACCACGAAAAGGTGGTCATGCCATTAACCTATAACATCAATTTGCAACGGGTGTTTTTCATCGACGAGGCGCACCGAGGTTATAATCCCCATGGATCGTTCTTGGCCAACCTGCTCGATGCCGACCGCGATGCCATCAAGATTGCCCTTACTGGCACCCCATTGTTGGGCGAGGAGCGCGCCTCTTGGAAGGTGTTTGGCGACTATATCGACAAGTACTATTACGACAAGTCAATTGCCGACGGCTACACCCTTAAACTGATGAGAGAGGATATTGAAACATCCTATAAGGAAAAGCTGATTAGTTTGTTGGACGAAGCACAAAAGAACAACCCCCAAGTGAAGAAAGGTGATGTCGGGAAGGAGGTCATCATTGAATCGGACAACTATTTGCGCAGCTTGCTCGATTATGTCGTTAGAGACTTGCGACGTTTCCGTGTTGAGAAAGACGATTGGAGTGTAGCCGGAATGATAGTGTGCGAAACCAACTCCCAAGCGAAACATCTGTACAACATCTACTATCAGAAGTATATAAAACCGTCATCTGTCATCGACGATGGCTTGTCTGACTATTCAATGGCAGCCGAAACCATTCCGTTCTCTGTTACAGCTTCTTATGCTCATGGGAAGGCCTCTTATGATGCTATCATTCCGAGGGTTGCGCTGATTCTCCACGATGAAGGCGACAAGGAGTCGAGGGAAAGGATTATCGATGAGTTCAAGAAACGCGACACTATAGACTTGCTGATTGTCAACCGTATGCTGCTCACTGGCTTTGATGCCGCCCGATTAAAACGCCTCTATCTCACACGAAAAATGTACGGCCACGACCTGCTTCAGGCCTTGACTCGTGTCAACCGCCCATACAAAGACTTCAAGTATGGCTATGTGGTTGACTTTGCCAACATCAAGCAGAATTTTGAGGATACCAACAACGAGTATCTGCGCGAACTGAACCGCTGTGACGAAGGTCTTCTTGAGGATGGAGAAGAAGCAGTCACGCCTCTTGGGACTTCCATTCTTGAGGATCCTGATGTGGTCAAGGCGCAGTTGCGCGAAATCAAGAATGTGCTGTTTGCCTATGCCTCTGAAAACAGGGAGCTGTTCAGTCAGCAGATGGATGAGATTGAGGATAGGCAACAACTCTATGAAGTGCGCCGTGTGTTGGAGAATGCCAAGGCCTTGTCGAACCAAATCCGCAGCTTTGGCGACGAAGAACTAAAGGCCTATTGTGAGAAGATGGACTTGCGGGATGTACCCGATTTGTTGACTGTGGTCAACCACCGCATTGATGCCCTCAACCAGCAGGAGAAGTTTAAGCATGATGATGAGGTGAGCGACAATGTCAATCTGATCCTTTCCCAAATTGAGTATGAGTTTACATACAAGGGCAGCGAAGAGTTGCGTATCTACAACAACGACATCAAGGAACGTGCGGAAAAGGTGATGATGGAGTTTGACCGCAATTTCGACCAACAAGAAATCAAGTATGTGAACCTCATCGAAGAATTCAAACGCTTCTTCCGCGAAAAGGGATTTATGCCTCAGGATGTGGCAGATGCCAAGCTCAAGATTGAGTATATGGATGAGGTAATGAAGAAAATCCGCGAGATTAACCGCGCCAACGAGGTGCTGAAAGGCAAATACAAGCAAGACGAGCGTTTTGTGAGGATTCACAAGCGCATCGTAGAGGAAAATGATAAACGGGCAGCAAAGGCGGAAAAGCCTGTGATTTCAGACAAGGAATACGAAATCGCCGACGGCCTCAATCGATTGAAGGACTGGATCGACCAGATGATTTTCTTCAATCAGGACATCCTCAATAACGAAGCCGCTTTTGACCGCGATGTGCTGGCCTTGGTAAGTGCGAAGATGCTCGAAATGAAAATTGCAGCCAGCCTTGCCGACCGTAAGTTTATCCAACATGAGATAGCGGGTGAGTATTACGCCCAATATGCTCGGACAGGCGGCATGTTACCATTAAGAAACTGATACAAACAATGGATATTAAGCAAAGAACCATCAATCTGATAGATTCGCTCAAAGCCGTTTGTGGCAATGCGGGCTTGGGCAACGACGGAAACGAGTACAAGATTATCACGGAGATTTTCCTCTACAAATTCCTGAACGACAAGTTTGCGCATGAGGCCAAACTAAACCATGCTTACGGCCAACGCCTATTCCAAGCCGAGAAATGGGATGCCGAATACGACACCTTCACAGCCGATGAGGTGGAAGACCTTTGGTCGTACATGGGGCACAACATCCCACGCTTGAAGCCCGAACACACGCTGGGTCACCTCTACAACGCCTCAAGCCAAAGCGAGTTTGGCGACTTGCTCGACGGCACTCTGCTCGACATCGCCAATGTCAATGCCGACATCTTCTCGATGGCCAGCGTGGGCGAGACCAAAATCACCATCTTCGAACGCATTACCACTCTCATTCAGGAGGTGGAACAGCGCGATGGCTTCGCCCGTGCCTTGGTCTCGAAACTGGCCGATTTCAACTTTGAAGATGTCTTCAACGAGAAATACGATTTCTTCTCCGACATTTTCGAGTACCTCATCAAGGACTACAACACGGCGGGTGGCGGAAAGTATGCCGAATACTTCACGCCCAAGGCTATCGCCACCATCATCGCGCGGCTCCTTGTGGGCGACGATGCCCAACTCACCAGCAAGACTTGCTATGACCCCACCGCTGGCTCAGGCACGCTGCTCATGGCCTTGGCGCACCAAATCGGCACCGACCGCTGCTCCATCTATAGCCAGGATATTTCGCAGAAGTCGTCGCAGATGCTTCGCTTGAATCTGATTCTCAACGATTTGGTGGATAGCATCCAAAATATCGTGAAAGGCAACACCCTGACCAATCCCGCCCACAAGAACCCAGACGGCACCTTGCGCAAGTTCGACTTTGTGGTCAGCAATCCGCCTTTCAAGTTGGACTTCTCCGATTACCGCGAAACCATCGCTTCTGACAAGTTCCGCTTTTGGGCGGGTGTGCCTTCGGTACCGGCCAAGAAGAAAGAGTCGATGGCCATCTACACCTGCTTCATCCAGCATGTCATTAACTCCATAGCGGCCAATGGCAAAGGTGCCATCGTAATTCCCACAGGTTTCATCACAGCCAAGAGCGGGGTGGAGAACAAGATTTTGACCCGAATTGTTGAAGACCGTGTGGTGTGTGGCGTGGTGAGCATGCCCTCCAATGTGTTTGCCAACACAGGCACCAACGTCTCGGTGCTTTTCTTCGACAAAAGTGCTGACAAGACCGACGATGACACCGTAATTCTGATTGACGCTTCCAAGTTGGGCGAGGAATACAAGGATGCCAACGGCTTGAAGAAAGTGCGCCTGAATGCGGAAGAAATAGAGAAGATTGTGACCACCTTCCGCACTAAGGAGGCCGTTGAGGATTTCAGCGTTTGCGTAAGTTATAAGGACATCAAAGCCAAGGGCAACAGCCTCTCCGCAGGGCAATACTTTGACATCAAGATAGAGTATGTCGACATTACCGAGGAGGAGTTCAATGCCCGAATGACGCATTATAAGCATGAATTGGAAGAGCAGTTTGCAGAGAGCCGCCGTTTGGAGGAAGAAATTATGAAACACTTGGGTTTGTTGAAACTAAATGGATAAGTGATGGCGGAGTTGAAGAAATATAAATTGTCGGACATTGCTAAAGTAGATATTAGTAGTGTGGATAAGAAGACCAATGATAACGAGACGCCAGTGAAATTGTGCAATTTTACGGATGTTTATTATAATTGGGCTATTACGAAAGAATTGATTGATGGTTTTATGGAAGCCTCAGCCAACGCAAAAGAGATAGAACGGTATACGATAAAGAAAGGTCAGGTTGCTTTTACAAAAGATAGCGAAACAAGATTTGATATTGGCATACCCACATATATTGCAGATGATTTTGATGACGTACTCCTTGGTTATCATTGTGCATTGGTAACACCTGATGAAAAGAAAGTAGACGGTAAATACCTTAATGCTTTTATGCACTCTGCGTACATTCAAAAGTATTTTGAAAATAGTGCAACTGGCAGCGGTCAGCGTTACACGCTTTCCATTGAAACCATTGAGAATATGCCAATTCTTTTACCTTCGTTGGAAGCGCAAAAAAGAATAGGTGATATTTTTTCTTCTATTGATAGAAAAATTTCCCTCAATCGAGCGATAAATCGGAATTTAGAAGCGCTTGCAATGCAACTATATGACTATTGGTTTGTACAGTTTGATTTCCCTGATGAGGTTGGCAAGCCTTACAAATCTTCAGGCGGCAAGATGGTGTGGAATGAAATGCTGAAACGGGAGGTGCCGGAAGGATGGGAAGTAAAAAGATTGGGAGATGCTGTTGGTATTATTAGAGGAAAGACCATTACGGAAAAACAGACAACTCCAGGAAATGTAAAAGTGGTTGCGGCAGGTTTGGATTTTTCCTATTATCATAATCAGAGCAATAGGACGGCTAACTGCATAACGGTCAGCGGGTCTGGAGAAAATGCGGGGTTTGTCAATTTTTGGCGAGAGCCTATTTACGCTTCTGATTGTTCAACCATTCAATTTGAGGATGAAGTTGATACCATGTTGTGCTATTATACGTTGAAAATGCAGGAGCAACGGTTCTATAGAATCTCACACAAATCTGCGCAGCCGCATGTTTTGCCATCAGATATTGCCGAAATTCCTATGGTTTTCCCCGATGCCAAAGTCAAAGAAAGAATCAGAGGTTTTCTCGTTGATTCTAGCAAAAAGATTGGAATAAACACAAGTGAAATAGAACGTCTTACCCGTCAGCGTGATGAGTTGCTGCCGCTGTTGATGAATGGGCAGGTGGAGGTTGGAAACTAAAAAAGTAGAAATATGAACAGAATCATTCTCATAGGAAACGGCTTTGATTTGGCGCATGGCTTGAAGACGAGCTATGCTGATTTTATTGATTGGTATTGGGATAAAAGGATACATGACCTCCATTCTATTTATTCTAATGAATCGAAGGATATTTTATGTACTATGAAATTAATGCCTAATACATTTTCACAATGGCAGTCGTTTTATTGGTCCAATCAGGATATGTTGAAAAATACTCCAGGGAAGGATATTATAAAACAATTGGCTGGAGATATAACAAATTACAAAATTGCCAAGTCTGATTTCTTTTCATGTATATTACTTTCATACCAAAAAGGTTGGGTAGATATTGAAAACGAGTATTATCGATTGCTGTTTCCTTCTGAGGATAAAGGCCCATTTTTATATCGCGACAAGCCAAAAGAGTTAAATGAAGAGTTGGCCTATGTTCGTTCTTTGTTGATTGAATATCTGAAAGGCATACAAGAGAATTGCATTAATGAAAGCATTGTCAAACAAGATTTAAAAGATAAATTATATGCTGCGTTTAATCCAAATGATATTTCGATTAATGCAAAGCCAAAATTAGTTGAACTTGTTCGTCAAAGATTTCAATTTGATTCAACAATAAGATGGGACGGATATTCTGATTGGAATGAACTATTGAAAGCGTATGATGTAAAAGAAGTTGAGAAAAAGATGGATGAGATTAAGATTTTCATACAAGCAAATCGAGCTCAGGTCGACAATATGGGAATAAAAACAATAATAGATAATGAGTTCCCGAATGGTTTCTTGTTCCCAGATAAAGTGATGTTCCTTAATTTCAATTATACAACAACTGCTGATATTTATTTGCCCCAAAACGAAAGGTTTATGGTCAATCATATACATGGAAGATTGAATGAACCTGAAAGTGTGATTTTTGGTTATGGAGATGAAATTGATGAGAACTACAAAAAAATCTCGGACAAAAACGACAACGAGTATCTAAAAAATATCAAATCCATCAAATACCTGGAATCGCCAAATTATCGTAATTTGCTAGACTTTATTGAATCTGACACTTATCAGATTTGCATTATGGGTCATTCATGCGGTAATTCCGATAGGACGTTGCTCAATACCTTGTTTGAACACAAGAACTGCGTTTCCATCAAGCCGTTCTATTATGTAAAGAAAGACGGAACGGACAACTATATGGAACTTGTCCAAAACATTTCCCGAAATTTCACCGACATGAAACTGATGCGCGATAGGGTGGTTAATAAGACTTTTTGCGAGCCTTATAGTGATTTAAGTGCGGTAACTTCATGAGATAGGCTGTGTGAACTCTTGTTGAAAATAAAGAAACGGCCATTCCAATCAGACTATCCCGAATAAGTTCCAAAATGGAACATGAGCCAAATTCTTGTGGAAGAGATGGTTTTTTGTTCCATTCCCTTGCGGGTTCACGGAAAAGTTGTAATTTTGCAGGCAGAAAACCGTCGGACGGGAAATGGCGACTGCCAAGCCCTTTATAACTCCGACGGTTTTTTTATGTCTCTATCGCTGTAATGCAATACTGAATTTTCATACCAGTTTTCTTTTTCACTCCAACAGTTAGTTTTGCTGTGCCAATACCAATTAAAGGACACTCCATGATGAGTATCTTTGAAAAATCAGCTTGGTTTTTGTTGTTTGGTTTTGGTTTTGCTGGTTTTCCAACTTGATGAGCTGTTTTTAAAATCAGATCTAATTGAAGAACTGCTAAAGTTGATAAATATGACATTGAAGCATGGTGAATGGTCTCATTTATTGACAGGAATCGTACGTTGATATAGTCTTTCAAATTTGTGTTATACGCTGCTTTCGAAGGGTTCGCCTCATACCAACGTCTATAGACATCGGAAATAATGGCTTCTCTTGCGGTGATGTCCTCTTTGGTGTTCCCCATGGGGACTTCAATGGTCTTGTTGTCTTGTGCTTCCATAGTGGTTTGTTTAGTATTATGCCGCAAAGGAAAAGCAATTGTCAAGACAAAGCCGTTGAATAAACGTTTGTTGTCGACAGTAGTCGTTTGTTGTCGTTTGCTGTCGGCTTTATTGTTGATAATCAATATAATGTTGTGTATGTGATGGACAGCTCCGCAAAGCATAGATCCCTTGCCAGCCCACAAGCCCACGTTGGGATGACATGCTTCGCGGAGCTTGCTGGGACGTAAAGAAATATCCTTTTTATTTCAAAAAATGAGTATTTTTGCAAACGATATGACGCAAGAGAACAAGGACATATTGTTGAGGCTGCTCCAGCAACATAAGGCGCTGGGCATTTCGGATCAGATTGACTTTGAGAAGTTCTATCTGTACTCCATCATTACGCACTCTACAGCCATTGAGGGTAGTACGGTGACGGAGGTGGAGGCGCAACTGCTGTTTGACGAAGGCATCACCAGCAGCAAGCGAACCATGATGGAGCAGATGATGAACCTCGACCTGAAAGTGGCCTACGACTACGGACGGGAATGGATCAAACAGCATGACCCCATCACTGTCGATTGGCTTGTTCTGCTTGCATCGAAGGTAATGGCCCGCACAGGGAGTGAGTACCACCCGATAGGTGGGGATTTCTCTGCTGCAAAAGGCGAACTGCGCAAGCTGAATGTAACGGCTGGAATAGGCGGCAAGTCGTATCTGCCTTATCAAAAGGTGCCTGCTCGTCTGGCTGCTTTCTGCGAGGAACTTAACAAACAACGCGAGACAATAGATCCAGCTGATGTGGCATCCGTCTATGAACTCAGTTTCTGGGCGCACTATGAACTGGTAACCATCCATCCTTGGGCCGACGGTAACGGACGCACCAGCCGCCTACTGATGAACCTGCTGCAATGGGAGTTTGGCGTTCTGCCGACCAAGGTGCTCAAAGAAGACAAGGCCGAATATATCCAGGCATTGGTCGATACTCGCGAACAAGAGGATGTCGGTATCTTCATCAACTGCATGACCCAACTGCACTGTCAGCATCTACAGACTGATATCGACCAATATGTGAAGTCAACGACTGAGAAAATGACAAAGCAGCGAGAGCCATCAAGCTCGCTTGAATGGCCGAGTCGCGACGGAATTCGCCGTAGGCAAATGGTCGATAAATCGTCTTTGAAGCAGAAAATGGTCGATAAATGGTCGATAAAACCTTCTTTGGCGGAGAAACTGGTCGATATTTTGGATTTTGTGGCCGATAAAGACCAAATTACGACGGAGACCATCGTCAATCATTTCGGATACAACCCCACCACAGCAAAGCGCTACCTTCGTCAACTCACCGAGTTTGGCTATTTAGAGGCACATGGGGCAAACAAAAACCGCAGTTATAGCAAGAAGAGATAGAGTATCTTTGCAAAACGAAACAGAAATAATGTATGGCACTACCAATCAATATAGAAGACCTGCTGAATAAGAGGAAGATAGAAGGCAATCGGATTGAGTTCAAGAAGGGATGGAACCAGACAGGCATCCCCGTCATTCAGGAAGAAATGCAAAAGAACGGTTCACCTCGTGCCACATTTGAGACCACTGAAGACCGCCTGACCTTCCTTATCCATATCCCGTCTCACATCGGTTGTAGCAATAAGCCAATTGAGATGAATGGTTCGGAGGCAACTACGGAAACAACTACGGAGAAAACCGAAAAAACTACGGAGAAAACTACGGAGAAAACTACGAAGAAAATAATCAGAATGATAAAAAAGAATCCCCAAATCACCAATAAAGAATTGGCCGAAACTTGCGGTATTACTGAGGATGGCGTTTACTGGAATACAAAAAAATTGAAGAAGAACAACATCATCCGACGTGTCGGAGGTGACAAAGGCGGACACTGGGAGGTGATTGGTGAATAGTTTTCACCAATGAAATAGTGATAATTACCTCTCAACGTATACTCAAGAAAACAATTTAGTATAGAGTATTTGCTTATTTTTGCGCCATAAAAACCCAATTCAACCATGAACTTCTTGGACAACCTTTTCCTAACCCAATCCATAACGGACACCAACGACGGTTTTGAGGCCGTGGTGCGGTGTAATCCCGAGCATTCGGTCTACAAGGCGCACTTTCCAGGCAATCCCATCACGCCAGGGGCTTGCCTGCTGCAAGAGGCTGGCGTGTTGATGCAACAAAAGCTGGGCCGACCGTTGTATTTGAAAGCGTCCAAGAACATCAAATACCTTTCCCTGTTGCTTCCCGCCGAGAGCAAAGAGGTCAAATTCGTTTTTTCTCATGTCGCGGAAGGCGAAACGGAATGTAAGGCACAGGTCGTCATCGCCGATGAGAGCACCGTTTACACCAAGATGTCGTTGACTTTCAGCTATGAACAACTTTGACGCTTCCGACATACAAGCAAAAATGCAGCAGCAGAAAGTCTGCGTGGTGATGCCGACCTATAACAACGGCGGCACGCTGCGTGACGTGGTGGAACGTGTGCTGGCTTTTTGTACCGATGTCATCGTCGTCAATGACGGCTGCACCGACAATTCGGCTGAGCTCTTGGCTTCATTTGGAGAGCGTATCACCGTGGTGGACTACGGCCGTAATCGAGGCAAAGGCTACGCGCTGAAACAAGGCTTCAAGAAAGCCAAGGCCATGGGTTTCGATTATGTCTTGACCATCGACAGCGACGGACAGCATTTTCCCGAGGACATCCCTCTGTTTATAGAAGCGTTGCTGACAGCGGGTCATGACCCGCTGACCCGAAAGGGGAACAGCAACGTTCTAATAGTGGGTAGTCGGAACCTAAACCAAGAGAACATGCCAGGCGGCAACACCTTTGCCAACAAGTTTTCAAATTTTTGGTTTAAGGTCCAAACGGGTGTCAGTCTGCCCGACACGCAGACGGGTTATCGGCTTTATCCGTTGCAAAAATTGCCGCACATCTTCAGCGCCCGTTATGAGGCTGAATTGTCGTTGCTGGTTTTCTCCGCTTGGCGTGGCATCAAATTGGTGCCTATCAAGGTCAATGTGTGCTATCCCGAAGGCCGCGTCACGCATTTCCGCCCGTTTTGGGACTTCTTCCGCATCAGCGTATTGAACACCGTCCTTTGCCTTGTGGCGATAGTTTACGGATGGCCCTCGAGGCTGATTCACAAATTATTAGGGAGGAAAGATACATGAACAAGTTCTTCCTTTCCATATACGACCGCCTTTCGCGCAACAAGCCGTTATCCATCGCTTTAATGCTGGTCATCACGGCGTTGTGTGTGTTTTCAGCCTTGCGTTTGGACTATAAGGAGAACATTGCCGACTTCCTGCCCAACGACCCCGAGAAGGAAAAATACACCTCAGTTTACGACGACCTCAGCAACCAAGGACAAATTACCGTCATCTTTGCTGCCGACACCACAAAACTCATCGGCGACGAGGCGCTTGAGGCCATAATGGATGCCATGGACGCCTTTGAAACGAACTGGAAAATGGAAGATACTGCATTGTTGGTCAGTGATTTGCGTTGTAAGGTCGACGATAGCCAAGTGTTTGACGCCATCGACTTCATCCGCGACAACCAAGCCTTGTTTTTGACCGAAGCCAACTACCAGCGTATGGACTCATTGCTGGCCGATCCGAATTATGTGGTCACCAGCATGGGCAACATCAAACGGATACTGTCGATGCCCACGGTCAGCTTTGTGGTTGATGGCGTGAAGGCCGACCCGCTCAACCTCTATTCTCCCTCGCTGCAACGCCTCAACGCGCTTAATCCCACGCAAGGTTACCGCGTGGAGGACGAATACCTCTTCAATGAGCGCGGCGACAAAGGTTTTGCTTTCTTCTCCTCGCCATTTTCGGGCAGCGACACCAAAGGCAACGCACGGGTTGTAGAGCTTATCGATAAAGTCATCGCACAGACCGAAGCGACCTCACCCGATGTACATATTTCCGCCGTGGGTGCACCCACCATCGCCGTGACCAACGCCCAGCAAATCAAGAAAGACAGCTTCCTCTCCGTGGCTTTGGCGCTCGTGCTGATTTTCGGCATCTTGATGTTCACTATGGCGCGCAAGCGCAACCTGCTTTGGCTCGGCATTTCCATCCTCTTCGGCTGGGTTTTTGCCTTGGCAGTCATCGCCCTGTTCAAGTCGAGCATTTCCATCATCGTGGTCGGCATTGGTTCTGTCATCGTGGGCATCGCGGTCAACTATCCCTTGCATTACCTCGACCATATCAAACAAGAACCCGACAAGCGCGAGGCTTTGAAGGACGTCATCCAGCCTTTGGTCATCGGCAACATCACCACGGTGGCGGCCTTTGCCTGCCTTGTCTTCGTGAAGGCCGAGGCCATGCGTGATTTGGGCCTTTTCGGTGCGCTGATGTTGGTCGGCACTATCCTTTTCGTGATGGTTTTTCTGCCTTTATTTGCTGTCACGCCCAAGAAAACCAAAAAACTCTTCGTCGACGATGGAAAGGCACCCTCCGAGACATGGCGCAAAGTCAAATTGTACGCCTTCTGGCCTTTGGTCATCATCACTTTGATATTGAGTTATTACAGCCAAGACACCGCCTTTGATGCCGACCTGCACAACATCAACTACATGACGGAGCAGCAGCAAAAGGACTTGGATTTGTTAAACGAGTCGCTGCAAAAGGAAGGTGAGTCCGACTTGATATATGTTGTTTCAGAAGGTCAGACCATACAAGAAGCCTTAGCGAAGAACGAAAGCGTGATGGCCGATTGTCGTCGTTTGCTTTCTGACGACTTCTCTGCCACAATTTCGGGCCCCGACGGGTTGTTGCCTTCTATAGAGAAGCAAAAAACATCCTTAGCGCTTTGGACGGCGTTTTGGGCAAGGCACCCCGGAATTGCAGATCAAGTGAAGCAAGAAGCAGTAAAAGTGGGCTTTACAGAGAATGCTTTTGCACCGTTCATAGAAGGAATTACAAAGCCCTACGAACCGTTATCCGAGACCGAGATGGCACCTTTGCGGGCATTGTGCCAGACCTATACTTTGCAGCACGATAGCATCGCAAGGGTGGTCAACTTCGTGCGCGTGCCTATTGCGGCTTCCGAGCCTTTGAAACAGCAACTGCGACAGACTTTGCTTGAAACGGGTTTCGCGTTCAGTATCAGCGATGTAGGCAACAATCTGGTCTCTGCTCTGTCCGACGATTTCGACTACATTCTCTATGTGTGCAGCATCGTCGTGTTCTTTTTCCTCTGCCTCTCGTTCGGACGGCTGGAGCTGTCGCTGCTGGCCTTCCTGCCGCTCACGGTCGGATGGGCTTGGATATTGGGAATCATGCATTTAGGCAGTATCAAGTTCAACATTGTGAATGTGATTTTGGCCACGTTCATCTTCGGTCAGGGCGACGACTACACCATTTTCATCACGGAGGGCCTGCTCTACGAATACGCCTACGGCAAAAAGATGCTGAAAAACTACCGTAACAGCGTGATTTTGAGTGGAACACTGATGTTTATTGGCATCGGTACGCTGATTTTCGCGAAACATCCCGCTATGCGTTCCTTGGCAGAAGTAGCCATCATCGGCATGTCGACCGTTGTCTTCATGGCCTGCTACCTGCCGCCTTTCGTCTTTGGCTGGCTGACCAAAAAGCGAGGCCAACTCCGCCAAGTGCCGCTGACTTTGAAACGAATACTCTACACCTTCCTGACCCTGTTGGTGTTTTTCATCGCCGCTTTCGTCATCGTCACACCTTTGACCTTGATTTACATGCTGTTGGGCCCGAATACGGAAAAGAAACGTTACCGTTACCACCAGATGATTGCTTGGGTGATGCGGACGGCCTTGAAGATTTTGCCTGGCGTGAAGTTCCACCTGAATAACGAGGTTGGCGAAACCTTTGAAAAGCCCGCCGTCATCATCGCCAACCACCAATCCCATCTCGACCTGCTTTGCATGATGATGTTGCATCCCAAAGTAGTGTTGTTGACGACCGATTGGGTGTGGAAAAACCCGATTTATGGCTTAATCATCAGATTTGCAGAATATTATCCTGTTTCCGATGGCTACGACAAGAATGTAGAACGCCTGAAAAAGTTAGTGCAGCGCGGTTATTCTGTCGTTATCTTCCCCGAAGGCACACGCTCCAAGACGGGCGAAATCCTCCGTTTCCACAAGGGCGCATTCCAGTTGGCTCAGGCTTTGAATGTGGATATTTTGCCCGTGTTTATCCATGGTGCAAGCCATGTGATGCCGAAGAAGGACTTCGTGTTGCGTGAAGGTCAGCTGTATGTGGAAATCGGGCAAAGGACGTCCGTCGAGGAGGTGAAATCCATCGAAGCCCGCGCCTTGACTTCACAGTTCCACAAGTATTATATCGAGCATTTCGAGGAAATCCGCCGTCAACGCGAGAACACAGAATACGTGCTACCTTTTGTGCGCTACAAGTACATCTACAAAGGCAACGACGCCGAGTGTGAATGTCGCCGCAACCTAAAGCGCATCTGTGCCTGTGCTGCTGAAATAGATGCCTTGAAAGGCCAAAGCATTTTGGTGAAGAATAGTGGTATCGGCGAGTTGGCTTGGACTATCGCTTTGGTACACCGCGACAAACAGGTGTTTGCCGTGGAAGCCGACGAGGACAAGCTTTTGATAGCTTCACATACCAGCTACATTCCTGACAATCTGCACTTTATCCTCGACGGACAAGAGGTGCCAAATTGCGAACAAATTATTGACACTCAAACCATTCTGAAATGAAGACTTGCATAATCATCGGCGGTGGCATTGGCGGATTGGTGATCGGAGCTTTGTTGGCCAAAGAAGGCTATCAAGTGACCGTTTTGGAGAAAAATGCCATCATCGGCGGTGGTTTGCAGACTTTCAAGCGGCATGGTGTGAGTTTTCCGACAGGCATGCATATTTTCGGTGGTTTCCAAGAAGGTGGCAACCTGCGCAAAATATTTGAATATCTGGGTGTTATAGACGAGATTTCGCTACGTCCAACCGATGAAAAGGCTTCTGATGTGGTCACGTTGATGAACGAGGGTGTGACCTATCAACTCCCTCGGGGTAAGGAGTCTTACATTGCCTATCTTTCAGAACAGTTTCCTGCTGAAAAAGAGCAAATTAAGGCCTATATCAACCGATTGTTCGAGCTTTCCGAGGAGGAAGATTTGTTCTATCTGCGCGAGATCAACGGCGACCATCTTTCGCATAGCGATGACTTTTTGGGTTCGGTCAATGTGTTGAGGGACAGATATATTTCTGACCCCAAATTGAAAGTCTTGTTGGGCTATCTCAACCCCTTGTTTGGTGGCGATCCACAGACTACGCCAGCTTATATCCACGCCTTGCTCAACACGTTGCATATCAACGGAACGTATCAGTTTGTCGGTGAAAGCCAGCAAATGGCTGAAGCCTTGGCGAAGGTGATAGAAAACGCTGGTGGTCAGGTGATTGCGAATGAGGAAGTGGTAAGAATCGAAGTCGAAAACCGCCAAGTGACAGGCGTACTGACTTCAAAAGGCCATCGCTATCAAGCCGAAAACTACATTTCGGATGTGCATCCTGATGTATTGCTGCGCATCATTGACCCCCAGGCTTTTTCAACGGCTTTCAAGACCCGCATCCAGTCGGTGCCGGAAACGATGTCCAGTTTTAAGGTGTTCATCAAGTTCAAGGAGAACGCGTTTTCTTATCAAAATCATGCCCATTTTTGTCTTTCGGATACCAATGACTGGCCGCAGAGCCTTATGTATGTGACTCCGCCCGTTGAGCAACAAGGTGCGTTTGCCGAAACGATGGTCATCCTTTCTCCGATGGAGTTCAGCAGGGTGAAACAATGGGAAAACACCCGTACAAGGCATCGCGGCGAGGCATACGAACAATGGAAGCAAGTGATGACAAACAAAGTGTTTAATGTCATGGAACGCCTCCACCCTGATTTCCGTGAAAAAGTCGAGTTTGTTTTTGCCTCTTCTCCTCTCACCATCCGCGATTATTACGGCAACAAGGAAGGCTCTAACTATGGTTTCCAAAAGGACAGCAACAACCTAATGCTCTCGCAAATGTCTGTCGCAACGAAAGTTAAGAATCTTTTCCTGACGGGACAAAATGTCAATATCCATGGACTTTGCGGCGTTTCACTGACGGCGATTGAAACGGCTGAAGCTATAGTGGGACACAATGTGATTATTCGTAAAATCAACAAATTTTGTTCAGGTGAACCATAATTTGTACTTTTGCAGTTCCAACAATATGAAATGGAAACGATAAAGCTGAAATTGATTTACCCGAAATGGAACAAGTTGCCGGGTCAGACGACCTTCAACCTGCCTCCTCACGGTCCCGTGGCTTTTGCAGCAACCTTGCCTGAATACGTTGACATTTCGTTCACCGACGAGAACGTAGAACCCATCGATTTCGACGAAGAATGTGACCTCGTGGCGCTCTCGATGATGCTCACCACGCAGGTGAAACGCGGTTGGGCCATTGCCGAAGAATACCACAAACGCGGCAAAACCGTCCTTGCAGGTGGCATTTCCTCGATGTTGCACGCTGAAGAGATGGTCAACCACGTGGATAGCGTCTTTTTGGGAGAGTCGGAAGGCCGTTCTGAGCAGGTTATCCAGGATTGGAAAAACGGCTGCTTGAAGAAGATATACAACTACATGGGCAACCAGCCCGACATCGCTTCGGTGGGTCCCTGCCGCCGCGACCTTTACAAGCGTGAGTTGTACAACCACAAGGGTGTGCAGATGGTCGACCTCTTCAACGCCTCGCGTGGCTGTCGTTTCAGCTGCTATCCCTGCGCGGTGTCGTATCTTGGCGGTCGCAAGTTTCGTCCGCGTCCCGTCGATAAGGTAGTGGAGGACATGGCGGGTATCGACAACAACCGCTTGTTCATTGTTGACAACTCGTTGGCGCAGGACAAGCAGTGGGAGATGGACCTCTTCCGTGCCATCGCGCCGTTGAAAAAGAAGTGGATTAGCCATACCATTGAGGACGACCCTGAAGTGCTGGATTTGGCCGCCAAAGCCGGTGCTTGGTATGTCTATCAAGCTGTTTATGACACTTCTGACTACATCAAGGAGCGTGTGAAGCGTTACCACGACTATGGCATCGGCGTGGAAGGTACCATTTTGTTTGGCCTCGACAACCAGACCGAAGACGACATCAAACGTCTCATCGATTTCTTGGGTGAAATTGACCTCGACTTGGCCGAGTTCACCATCTTTGCGCCTTTCCCGCACACCAAGGGCCATGACGACTTACTGCGTCAAGGCCGTATCTTTGATTTCGATTGGGACCATTACAACGCTGGTCAGGTGGTGTACCAACCCAAGCACATGTCGCCTGAGAAGCTGCAAGACCTCTATGATTATGCGTGGAGGAGCTTCTACGCCTCCGAGACGCAGGAATCGAAGATGTTCCGTCTGTTCTGCAACGTGGCCTTGCGTGAGATGGAAGACGGCACCTATCGTCCCCGCGACCGTCGCTTGGCCAACAAATCATTCGGTCGCGATGTGGACCGCAGCAAACGTAATGTCAATGTCCGTGTAGATTGAATCTTGAAATCTGAAATTTTGAAATTTTTGAATTTATGAAGGTATCCCCAGAATATTACGACGAGATTTTCCCCTTCAAAGGCGAGTGGGACATGGAGTCCTCTTGTGGCTTGAAAATCAGGGAAGTGGATGGAAAAAAGTATGTCATCGTGACGGAGTTGTACCAAGACAATCCTGGCACTTCCGTGACCTACGCTGGAAAGAAACTCGCCGACCAAGTTTGTGAGGCAAAAGGCTTGAAGTTGGAAGACATCGTCTACCTTGAATGTACGCCCGACACCAATTCCAAGCTGTCGTTCTACGACGAAGAGTATTTCCAAGTGGATTTCTTCGCCGACATGCAGCACAAGTATCGTCAGCTCTCCAAAGAGGAAGTAATAAAGATTTTAGGTAAGTAGTGATGCGTAAGTTTTTGTTTTTTAGTTTGTTGCTGTTGTTTTTTGGACAAGCTTTTGCCCAAGAAAACATCCCTTTGTGGGACGGCTACAAGGTGAACCACGGGAAACAGGTCACGCTGACGCCTTATTTGGCCGAAAACGACACAACGGGTCTTGCGATTATTGTTTGTCCAGGAGGGAGCTATTACTGGCTTGATGAGGAGACAGAAGGTGACGGCGTGGCGCAGTGGCTGCAAAGCAATGGTATCTCGGCGTTTGTGCTGCGCTATCGCGCTGCAGGTTTTGGCGCTTTCTTTTGGCATCACCGCGTTATTTTCCGTGGCAAGCAATACCCCGACATGATTACCGATGCGCAACGTGCCTTGCAATGGGTGCGCGAACACGCCGAGGAGTACAAAATCGACCCCGAAAAGGTAGGTATGATGGGCTTTTCGGCTGGCGGTCACTTGGTGATGTCGGCGGCCTGTTTCAAGGAGACCAACTATTTGACAGCGAATGGAATAGAAACAGAAGTTAGTTTGGAACCGACCTTCGTCGCCCCGATTTATCCTGTTGTGACCATGCGTGAACCATATGTCCACAAACGTTCACGCAGGGCCTTGTTGAGCGAGCAGCGTCAACACAACCCAACGATGATAGACTCGCTCTCGTTAGAGTGCCATATTCCCGCCGATTGTCCGCCCGTTTTCATCGTCAATTGCATCGATGACCCTATAGTGGAATACCACAATTCGATGTTGCTCGATTCCGCTTTGACCGCCAACAAAGTCAACCACCGTTATATTCAGTACAAAACTGGTGGTCACGGCTTCGGTGCCAGCGAGGAAAAAGGCACTGCGGAATGTCGCCAGTGGAAACAGGAGTTTTTGAATTGGATTAAAGAAATTTTATAATATCATGAATACCAACGATATAGAATACAAATCCGTAGAAGAAATCAAGACCTATCAGGAAGGTCTGTTGCATGAGGCTTTGGTGTATCTGCAAGCCCATTCGCCTTATTATCAACGGATGTTCAAGAGCTACGGCATTAATATCGACAAAATCCAACATATTGAGGACTTGGTGAAGATTCCGTTCACCGAAAAGAAGGATTTGCAGCTCTTCAACGACGAGTTCCTGTGTTGCCCGAAGGCAAAAATCATCGACTATATCACCACCTCAGGCACCCTCGGCGATCCCGTGACTTTCGGCTGCACCGAGAAAGACTTGCAACGTTTGGCCTACAACGAGAAGAAATCGTTTGAATGTGCGGGCGTGAAGCCTGGCGATGTGGTGCAGTTGATGACCACCTTGGACAAGCGTTTCATGGCGGGATTGGCCTATTTCCTGGGTTTGCGCGAGTTGGGTGCGGGTGTCATCCGCGTGGGTAACGGCATCCCTGAATTGCAGTGGGACACCATTCGCCGCATCAAGCCCGACACGATTATGTGCGTGCCGTCGTTTATCCTCAAGCTAATACAATACGCCGAAGAGCACAACATCGACTACAAAAACAGTAGCATTCGCCGTATCATCGGCATCGGCGAGGGCTTGCGCGACCAGAACTTCGACCTCAACCTTTTGGGCAAGAAAATCAAGGAGAAATGGGACGTGCAACTCTTTGCGACATATTCCTCAACGGAAATGGGCGCAACCTTCTCAGAGTGTGAGTACGGCTTGGGCGGTCATGTCCATCCTGAACTGATTATTGTGGAGATTATTGGTGAGGACGGTCTGCCCGTTCCCGATGGTCAGCCAGGTGAAATCGTGGTGACGACCCTTGGTGTAGAAGCTATGCCGTTATTGCGTTTCCGCACGGGCGATATTGCCGCCAAGATTATGGAACAGTGCAAGTGTGGCCGCAATTCTTACCGCCTCACGCCGTTAGTGGGTCGCAAGAACAACATGATTAAGCTGAAAGGCACAACGCTCTATCCGCCTGCGATTAACGATGTGCTTGACAACACCGATTATGTCGAAAACTATGTCATTGAGGTGCGCCAAAGTGAGGCCGGCACTGACGATGTAGTCGTGAAAATCGGCTTGAAGTACACGCCCGAGTTTGATGTGGTCAAGGTGCTGAAAGACAGTTTCCGTTCGCGTATCCGTGTGGCTCCCCAAATCGAGGTGCATCCCGTGGAGGAAATCCAGAAAATCAACTATCCAGCCAAGACGCGCAAACCTGTGAAATTCATAGATTTAAGGAACAAGTGATGACCAATTTCGACGACATCAGACCTTATAATGCGGACGAAATTCCCGCTGCGACACAACGCTTGGCCAACAGCGAGGTGATTCCTGCCATTGCGCAATTTCTCGGCATGTCCACCGAGGCACTTCGTGAACGTATCCGTGGTATTCAAACCATCGACGAGTTCCAATTGAGTCTGCTCAGAGAGGTCATCGAAATCATGCTGCAAAAAACCACCACGAAGTTTGACTGGTCGGGAATGGAAAACATTAGCGATAAGAAACCTTATCTGTTTGTTTCCAATCACCGCGACATCGTATTGGATGCCATGTTTCTGCAATATATCTTGACGTCGGACAAACAACAAACCTGTCAAATCACCTTTGGCAGCAATCTGATGTGCCATCCTTTTGTCATTGACTTTGGCAAGATTAACAAGATGTTCCGTACAGAGCGTGGTGGTACGCCGAAGGAGTTCTACAACAGCATGTTGCACATGTCGGAGTATATGCGCATGGTCATCACAGAGGAGCATGAGTCGGTGTGGATTGCCCAGCGCAATGGTCGCACCAAGGACGGCATTGATGCCACCGACCCCGCTATCATCAAAATGTTTGGCATGAGCCGTCGCGACGACCGCGTAGCTTCGTTGGCCGAGCTGAATATCGTGCCCGTGGCGGTGTCCTACGAATGGGAGTCGTGCGATAAGCTGAAGACCTTGGAATTGTATCTGACGCGCAAAAACGGCCATTATGAAAAGAAGCCAGGCGAAGACCTCAACAGCATCCTCACGGGCATCATGCAGCCCAAGGGCCATGTGCATTTCCACATTTGCCCCAGGGTTACTGAAGACGACCTGAACGCTTTGAACGACTGCCCTTCTGGCGAGTTCTACAAGCGCGTGGCTGCGTTGATGGACAGCCGCATCAATCCCAACTTTTATCTCCATCCCAATAATTACATCGCTCACGATTTGCGGAGCGGCACGGAAACCTATGCAGGGCATTATACGAAAGAGCAAAAAGCCGCGTTTGTCAAATATATGAATTGGATGAATGATTATCCCGAAATGAACCGTCAGGAATTGGAGGAGATTTTCTTGGGGAT
>Ga0265300_10001471_pt1 | contig 22036 bp, 24 predicted proteins | sample AusTroGonzalo_MG_FD_193482 | JGI IMG/M metagenome (GOLD analysis project Ga0265300, IMG submission 193482) | Bovine rumen microbial communities from tropical cattle in Woodstock, Queensland, Australia - Gonzalo_03 | ecosystem: Host-associated > Mammals > Digestive system > Stomach > Rumen ...
ACGCTCCACTGGAGCATCACCAAGCGACATCGTTTCACTCCTTTCCTTGCAAGTAACATCGGTTATGCTTTTGCGCCCAAGAAACATGTGAGCGGAGGTTTCTACCTCACGCCGTCCGTTGGTGTCAGGTATCAGTTGAAAGGTCGCCAAAGCCTGTCGTTATCCGTCGGCTACGAATTGCAGGAGTACACTCAACTCCAGTCTTATGAGTCAGCCTTCGCACTCACACAATATATCGAGGATATCAGCAATCATGCCCTCACGGTGAACGTCGGGTTCGCATTTTAACGTCACCCGTCACAAATCAGTGCAGTTTATCCCAAATGTTTGGCTGTCTCGGCAACAATTCGTAATTTTGCAGTCGAAAACATTAAAAATGATGAAAAGATACAAGTATATCAAGAGTAATGCATTTACGGCTGGGGCCTCGCTCGGCAATCCGGCTGCGTGCGTCTTTACTGGAGAGGAAACGCTGTCGCCAGAGCAGATGCAGGCTGTAGCAAGAGAGCACAAGGGTTTCGTGATGGAAGTCGTGTTTTGTAGTCAGTCGGACGTGGTCGACTGCAAGCTGACCTACTACTCGTCGGAGTGCGAGGTGGATTTCTGCGGTCACGGTACCATCGCCACAATGTATTCGATGATTAAGGACGATGCTGCACTGAGGTCGAAGCCTGTCGTCAAGGTAGAAACCAACCGCAAGGGAATCGTCGAGGTGTTCAATGCCATCGACACGGAAGATGCTGTGTATATCACCGCCCCCGATCCTATCGAGCATCCTATGAATCTGACTGTCGATGCAATCGGAAAGGTTTTGGAATTACCCAATGGAGCCATCCGACAGGATCTTCCCATCCGCATCATCGATGCAGGCCTGCGGACGCTGATTGTGCCGATAGCTGATTTAGAAACAGAGATCTCCGTATTCCCCAACGAACAGCAGCTGAAGGCTTTCTGCGAGGGGAACGACATCGACATCATTCTTATCTTCTCGAAGCAGACTGCCGATACTGACGCCTTCGCACACACGAGAGTCTTTGCCCCCAAGTTCGGTTATCTTGAAGACCCCGCCACAGGTTCAGGCAACAGTGCCTTTGCCAACTATCTGCTGTGCGAAAACCTCTGGAATGGTAACCCCATTACAATCGAGCAGGGCGGTCACGATTGCATCTTTAACTCCGTGAAGCTAAAGCATGAAAACGGCCAAGTCCTCTTTGGTGGCAAGGCCACAGTCAGAATCGAGGGAGATTATTTATTGTGAGCAAAATGAATATACTGATTCTCTCAGGAAGCCCTCGGAAGGGCGGCAATACTGATCTGCTCGTAGAGGCATTCGCCAAAGGAGCCTCGCAGAAGCACCATGTAGAAATCGTGTCTGTACACGATTATAAGGTCAATCCCTGCATGGGCTGTAATGCTTGCTTTAAGAGCAAAGACAATACTTGTGTTCAGAAGGACGATATGACGAGTATCTATGAGAAGATGGCTCATGTCGATATGCTGGTAATAGCCTCGCCTTTGTATTTCTACGGACTGAGTGCACAGCTGAAAGCCGTCATTGACCGCTGCCATAATCCCATCAGGGATACATTCAAGATACAGAAGACGGCTATCCTGCTTGTTGGCGCTGCCACACTTCCCGAACTCTTCGACAGCATCCTCGCACAATACCAGCTCTGCCTGAACTTCTTCAAGTTGGAGGATGCCGGGTGCATATTGGTTCGTGGCGTCAAGGAAAAAGGCGAAATTAAGAATACTAATGCCTTGAACGAGGCGTTTGAATTAGGACTTATTTTATGAATACTTTTATGGTAAGAATTAATAGCTTATTTTATGTGAAGAATGAGGCTGATGCTCAGCAGGTAAAACAAATCGCACAGCAACTCATTGAGAAGTCGCGTTTAGAAGAGGGTAATCTCTCTTATGACCTTTTCCAAGGGACTACCCTAACATGCCTGTTGTTTTGCGAGACATGGCGTGATAATGATGCCTTCAAGGCACATGTCGCCAGCCAGCACTACACCACCATTATGCCAAGAATCCAGCAGCTCATCGTTGGCGATAAAGATCTTAAGATATTTGAATATGAATAATTTGGGAAATGAGAATAGAATTAGCAACTATACAGGATGTTCCTGAACTTCAGGAACTGCAGCGCAAGGCCTTTGGCCCGCAATGCATAGAACTGGGTTGGGAAGATGCATCGCCTATGACGGAATCATTGGAGCAAGCATACGAGGATTTTGCACAATGTACGACGCTGAAAGTGCTGGACGACGATAGACGTATCATTGGCTCCATCCGTGGCAATGTGACAGACGGTTCTCTTTACATGGGTCGATTGATGGTATTACCCGAATATCGACAACAAGGCATCGGAAAGCAGTTGTTCAGAGAGATTCAGCGACTCCTTCCGCACAATCGGGCTTGGCTTTGCACCTGCAAGCAAGTCCCTGCACCTTACGAATTCTATCTTCGCGAAGGGTTCAGACCTTTCAAAAGCGAAGTTGTAGGCCCAGGATTGACATGGGTGTATATGGAGAAAAGCAATATGTCCCTTCGGCCATTCCTGTCTAATGATGCTTCGACCATTCTGAGCTGGTGCAAAGATAAACATGCTTTCCGGCTTTGGAGTGCAGACAGGTACAAGGAATTCCCAGCTCAACCTGAGGAGATGATGGAGCAATATAAGGGTGATAATATGTATCCGCTCACGGCTGTTGCTGGAGATGCAATTGTCGGGCATATCCTGCTGAGATTCCCCTCAGAAGATAAAAGTGGCATCCGTTTGGGCTTCGTCATTGTTGATGATTCGAAACGAGGCAAAGGCTATGGCAAGCAGATGCTGCGCCTCGCTATCGATTATGCACATCGGGAACTGGGTGCTCAGAAGATCACCCTCGGTGTGTTTTGCGATAATCTCTCTGCCGTCGAATGCTATAAGTCCGTCGGCTTCCGTATCACAGGCGAAGATGCCTATTCGATTGACGGGGAAGAATGGAAAGGTTTTGAAATGGAAATGGAATTTGAAAAGATATGAATATACTGATCATAAACGGAAGTCCACGGAAGAAAGGACTGATTTCTCAGATGCTCGGCATCATGTGTGAAGAGGCTGAGAAAAGAGGCGACACTGTGGATATGGTCTATACCAACGACCTGACCGTAAAGCCCTGCACGGGCTGTATGGTCTGCCGAAAGAAAGAGAAATGTGTACTTGCTGACGACGATTCGCAGCGGGTGTTGAAGATGATGCAGCAGGCCGATGCCATCATCATGGGAGCGCCCTGCTATTGGGGAAACATCCCTGGACAGATGAAGCTGGTGTTCGACCGTCAGGTCTATGGTATGATGCGCGATACGGACCGTTTTCCAGAGCCTCTGATGAAGGGCAAGAAGTGCATCCTCATCAGCACCTGCACCACACCCTGGCCTTGGAACATCCTGTTCAAACAGTCGCGTGGCGCCATCCGTGCCATGCGCGAAATAGCCCGCTATGCCGGATTCAAGATCGTGAAGACCATCGAGCGCGGCGGCACAGCAATGCATCGAGAACTGACAGAGAAAGACAAACAAAGATGTCGCAAAGCGATAGAAAAACTATATTAGCTGCAACCTTTCGCATCTTCCTTACGTCTAACTGATAGAACTTTTTAAAAGAAACGATTATGATACTCTCAACAACCCCACAAATTGAAGGTCACACCATCCGCGAGTACAAGGGTATAGTGACAGGTGAAACCATTATTGGGGCTAACATGTTCAAGGATTTGTTTGCCGGCATCCGCGACATCGTAGGCGGTCGTGCAGGCGCTTATGAGAAAGTGCTTTCCGAAGCCAAGGACACTTCCATGCAGGAGATGATGCAGCGTGCTCAGGCTCTTGGAGCCAATGCCATCGTAGGCATCGACATCGACTATGAGACCGTCGGTGCCAACGGTTCGATGCTCATGGTAGCCACCAGCGGAACGGCAGTTGTAATATGATAATGAAAAAATACCGCTCTTCCATCATTCTGTGGCTGGTATTCGAAGCTATTGCCATTTGGCTGTGGCAGGTAACAGGGAATCTGTTCTTCTTGCTCAACTTCTCGTATATCGGCTTTTGTATCGGCTTCGGAGGAAGCCTGTTCGCTGCGGGATGGAAATACGCCAGGGAGTTCACCCAATTCGGCGTAGGAACTTATATGCTCGTGTTTCTTGGCCTGATATGCCGTGAGAACATGCAAATCGAGGGACTGTGGTATTACCTGCTTTGTGGAGTCTGGGGAGCAGGAACACTCCACTATGCCATCGCCAAGATTTTCGGCCCATTATTGTTCGGCAGAGGATGGTGCGGATATGCCTGCTGGACGGCTATGATCCTCGACTTACTGCCTTACAAACAGCCAAAAGCACCAAGAAAGAATTGGGGATTCATCCGATACATCATGTTCGGTCTTTCATTGGCCATCGTCCTGCTTTTGTTCTGGCTTGGAAAGGCCAATGCCTACACCATGTTCACGCTCTTTGTCGCAGGAAACATCTTTTATTATGCAGTCGGCATCACCCTCGCCATTCTGCTGAAGGATAATCGCGCCTTCTGCAAGTACATCTGCCCAATAACGGTGTTCCTGAAGCCCATGAGCTATTACTCCCTGATTCGCATCAAGTGCGATGAGGACAAGTGCATCAGTTGTGGGAAATGCCTGAAGGTATGTCCGATGGAGGTCGAGGTGAATAAAAACGCTCGCAGTCGCAAGAATGCTACAGAGTGTATCCTCTGTCAGAAGTGTACGAAGGCCTGTCCTACAAAAGCTTTGTCTGTTTGAATTGCAAAAACAATGAAGATTTTAGGAAATATCATCTGGTTAATCTTTGGCGGACTGCATACTGCCATTGAGTATTTCATCGCCGGACTGGTACTAATGATAACCATCATCGGCATCCCGTTCGGCTTGCAAAGCATGAAACTGGGAATGCTGGCCATCTGGCCGTTCGGCTCGAAGGTGAAGTGGAAGGAGTCGCAGCCGGGCTGTCTGAGCATGTTCATGAATGTGCTGTGGTTCTTCGTGGGCGGCATCTGGATCTGTCTCACCCATATCTTCTACGGCCTGCTGCTCTGCATCACCATCATCGGAATTCCTTGGGGTAAGATGCACTTCCGGCTGGCAAAGCTGGCCCTGTCACCATTCGGAATGGAAGTCGTATAAGTAAATTTTGCTATTCAATGTTAATATTATATCGCAGGCGATATTTTGTTAAACTCTCTTAAAGTTTTCGATAAATCGCTTGCGATATAAAATATTCTCCTTACCTTTGCGTCGTAAACGATACAAATAAAATAAAGATATGGCAAAGATTTATGATTTCAAGGCTCAGACGAGCAAGGGTAAGGAGATTGATTTCTCACAGTTTCAAGGTAAGGTATTGCTGGTGGTGAACACGGCCAGCAAGTGTGGATTCACGCCTCAGTTTGCAGGACTGGAGGAGCTGAACCAGAAGTATAAGGACAAGGGACTGGTCATCATCGGCTTTCCCTGTAACCAATTCAAGGAGCAGGATCCTGCTGAAGACAGCAAGATTGAGGAGTTCTGCCAACTGAACTACGGCGTGACATTCCAGATCATGAAGAAAGGTGATGTCAACGGCCCCGATGCCCAGCCCATCTTTGAGTATCTGAAAGCTCAGGCTCCCACCGAGGAGTACAACGGTCTGAAGGCCAAAGCAGCCAAGACGCTCTTCAAGGCCATCAGTAAGAGTGTAGAGAAGGACAGTGACATCAAGTGGAACTTCACCAAGTTTCTGATCTCGAAGGACGGTGAGACCATCAAGCGTTATGCGCCTACCACGGAACCCAAGGACTTCGAGAAGGACATTGAGGCCATGTTATAATAATAAGGTAAGGAAGTATGCACGAAGAATTACGACTCGACAAGCAGATATGTTTCCGTCTCTATACGGCGGCACGTCTCATCACGCAGGCCTATACGCCGATGCTGAATGAGCTGGGTATCACCTACCCTCAGTATCTCGTTCTGATGGTACTCTGGGAGCAGGATTCCCAGCCTGTGAACGACATAGCCCATCGGCTGTTGCTCGAAACGAATACCGTTACACCGCTGCTTCAGCGTATGGAGAAGCTTGGCATCGTGGTTCGCAAGCGTGGCAAGGAGGACAAGCGCCAGCAGATAGTGTCGCTGACAGCAAAGGGCAAGGCGATGGAGGAACAGGCATACGCCATCATCCCTGCAGGCTTGGGCAAAGAGCTCAAAGCTTGTCCCTTCCAACTGGACGACTATGCCAAGTTTGCCGATGAACTCGATACAATTATTGACACATTAAAGAATAAGGAGAAATAGAATTATGGCCAACACCAAACGATTCCATAGACATTTTGAGACTCTAGGGTTGCCGCTCTACTGGATTATCATCGCCTACATCATCCTCGGCTGGTTCTTCCCAGTGATTGGCCTGTTGGCCATCATCTGTATGATCGGCCCTGTGGTGACGAGCATCTTTAAAGGCCGCTGGTGGTGCGGACATGTGTGTCCTCGTGGCAATATGTACGACAGATTGCTCTCGAAGTATTCACCCCATCGTCCTATTCCCAAGTTTGTGCGAACCTTCGGCTTTCGTCTGTTCATGGTGTTCTTCATCTTCACTATGTTCGGCATCCAACTAAGCTTTGTGCCTTGGAGCGAGGGAGGACTTCCCATGTGGGCTGGTATAGGCAAGGTATTCTGGACGATTATCGTCATGACCACCATCGTTGGTGTCACGCTTTCTTTCATCTATGCACCACGCACATGGTGTTCGTTCTGCCCGATGGGAACCATCTCCAACTGGGTAGCACCTAAGAAGGCTCCACTACCAAAGGCTTTCACAAACATCCACGTGTCAAGTGCCTGTCAGATGAAGTGCAAGCAGTGTGCCCGTGTCTGCCCGATGCAACTTACACCTTACGACTCTCGCGGCGAGGCCATCGGCTATCTGCATCCAGATTGCCTGAAGTGTGGCAAGTGTACTCAGGCCTGTCCTACTAAGATAATGACTTTGAAGCATTAAGATTATGGAGAATATAAAAGACTATCAGCAATATCTCAGAGGTTACAACTATACAGGAGTTACGCCTGTCATTATCGATTTCTACGCCACATGGTGTGGTCCATGTCAGGCTATGGCTCCCATGCTCAAACGTTTGGCGCAAGAGTATGAGGGCAGAATCAAGGTCTTGAAGGTCGACGTTGACAAGAACCAGGCACTTGCAGCTGCAGCCCGCATCCAGTCGATTCCTACACTGTTTTTCATTACGAAAGACGGTCAGATAGAGCGTCAGGTCGGCGGTCTGCCTTATCAGGAACTAGTAAGGCTGGCTATGCGGATTATGTAATTGTAAGATGCAAATGAACAAAGACGAGAAGCGAGAATTGCGGCGCAAGCGACTGATGGACAATAAAGCCTATCAGACGATGAACGGTCTGACGCGCTACATGGATCGATACTATCTCGATGCACTTATTGGCATCATTCCTGGCTGGGGTGATGCTATTGCCTTGCTCAGCGTCGTACCGTTCGTCTATTTCTCGTCGAGAGTCATCAAGAGCATTCCTCTTACATTGGCCGTCCTGAATAATGCCCTCAGAGACGTATTGATGGGAATGATACCGTTTTTCGTTGGCGACGTTATCGACTTTTTCCATCGTGCCAACATCCAGAACATGCAGATGATTCAGGGCTTCGTTGACGGCGACGAGACCATCATCAAACAGGTGAACCAACGAGCGTGGCAGTCAGCCATCATTCTCATTGTACTTCTGCTGCTCATAGTCCTGATGATATGGGCACTCATCAGCTTCGGCAGCTACCTATATTCATTGGTAGCATCAATCTTCTATTAGATTATTGGACTGAGTTTTCCAGTCCTTCATAGTCGCTGATGGCCTTGCGCCATTCGTCAGGAAGCGGAATGGTCTGCTGACGCTCCAAATCATAGAGCACCATCACTGAAAGGCAGCGGCTCTTCACTTCATGTGTGTCGCTGTCGATGACATCCTGTTCCAGATGAAAACTCTTGTTGCCAATCTTGACGATACGGGTACGGCCTGCAATATGGTCGTTGCCTTTAATTTGAGATACAAACTCTGCCTCGATCTTTACCACCACGATGGCAAGTCGCTCCCAGTCAACGCCTTTGCAGACTGTGGCTATATAGTCAGTCTTTGCAGTATCGTAGAACTGAAAATAGACCGTATTGTTCACGTGTCCGAACTTGTCAACGTCGTTGAAACGTATCTGGAGAGGCAGCACGTGGCGATAATCATTACGTCTTTCTTCTGTCATCTTTGTCAAGTCTAATCTTTGTAAATCGGCTGCAAAATTACGAAATAAAAGCAATAATCCATCTGAAACGCTTCAAAAAATAAGTATCGCACATCATTAATTGACCTATGTTCGATGAGCGTTTCTATATTCTCGAAATCCCATCAATGTTTAAACGAGTTTAATAAATTGTCAGCATAGTTTAAGCAGGTTTAAATTCGATGCCATTCTGGCCTCTTTGGAGTGCCACTTTGGCATTCGGCACGTATATTGCTTTTAGGTGAGTGAGAGCCGGAGCCACAAAGGCACTCAGAACATACGTTAAACTAAAAGTATAATTAGGAGGTATTGATTATGTTACCAGTAATGTTTCAGAACAGTTGGATGCCAACAGTATTTGAGGATTTCTTGAACAATGATTGGATGCCTCGTGCCAACAGTACAGCACCCGCAGTCAATGTCAAGGAGAGTGAGAAGGCCTACACGATGGAACTTGCAGCTCCAGGCATTAAGAAAGAATATTGCCGTGTGGCCATCAACGACGAGGGCAACCTCACCATCGCCATTGAGAACAAACAGGAGCACAAGCATGAGGACAAGCACCATCACTATCTGCGCCGCGAGTTCAGCTACTCGAACTACGAGCAGAGCTACACGCTGCCGGATGATGTGGTGAAGGATCAGATCTCTGCCAAGGTCGAGGACGGCATCCTGACCGTCACCATGCCGAAGACCGAGCCGAAGCAGAAGGTCACCAAGGCCATCGAGGTATCATAAGCCTTGCAGGGCTTTATCTAAAAGGGATTGAAACATCTAAAAACAGTTGGGAGCAGCATCCATAGCGGTGTTGCTCCCATTTCTATTTTGCAAGTCTGTCTAATAGCGCCTGACAGCCTTCAAGAACGTCGCGCCAAGTGGCCTCGAAGTTGTCAGTGTACCAGGGGTCAGCTACATCACCAGGCCGTCGGGTGAAATCCATCAGCATCACAATTTTCCCTTCTGGGTCGCCACCGCAGATGTTTCGCATATTACGGATGTTCCACGAATCCATGCCTATCAGCAGGTCGTAGCGGTTGTAGTCCGAGCGTGTCATCTGTCGTGCTGTCTTACCCGAACAGCCAATACCGTGTTCTGCCAGTTTCCGTCGGGCAGGGGGATAGACACTGTTGCCTATCTCCTCTGTCGAGGTGGCCGCTGATTCAATCATGAAACTGTCCGCCAGCCCTACTTTCTTCACCAAGTCCTTCATTACGAACTCTGCCATCGGGCTTCGGCAGATGTTTCCATGACAGACGAAAAGTATTCTATGTTTTGTATTGTTATCCATTATCTAATTACCCTGTTCCAGCTCTTTTATCCTATTATCAAGTCTTTCCTTTTCTTGCTCCAAGTAGCGCACGGCATCTTTCGTGGTTTCCTGTATGATGAACTGCTTTACCATCAGCGTCAGGTTGGTGATGGCGGCTTCCTCTTTGGGGATTGCACCATACTTTTCTGCCTCTTTCAGCTGTTCCCGCTGCTTTAGGACATAATCATAGTCACGACTTAGCTGGTCGATATCCTCCTCTGTGTAGGAATCCTTCTTCTGAACTAAGTTGCTGAGTTCGTCCTGCAGATATTGTGGAATCAAGCTTTTCTTCTTCTTCATCTTTTTGCCTCTTAAGCGGGTGCAAAGGTACGAAAAAAAGGGCGAAAACAGCTTTCTTATTGACGTTTTATGCTATAATTGGTCTTTATTTCATCGAAAATTTGTACCTTCGCAGCCACTAATTGAGAGTTAGATGGAATTTTTAGTCACATATTACGTTAAGAATACGAACAGCGCAAAGGATATTTTCAATGTCATTCCTTACGCGTCGTCTGTGGTCACTGGTAGCGAGAATGAAATCTTGGAACTCGTTGCTTCCAAGCTGAAGAAGAATCCCTTCTTCCGCTGCTGTAGCGTCATGGATCATAGTTCAGGTAACAAAAAGGTGTTTGAGACAAAATACGTACTCGACAACCCGCACTTCAAGGAAGATGCCCTTCAAAAGGCATTCAAGGTTGAGGAATCCGTTGACCATAAGGAAATCGATGATTCTGGAAAGAACGTCAATGAGGTGGCCAGAACAGAGGATGTTCGCAAGAGCTTTGAAGTGAAGTTGGATCATGAGAAAAAGGTTATCCGAATTGGCGCTTATTTCTACGACCTCAAAGGCGTACTGATATGTGAGGCCACAGAAGAGGATAAGAAGAAATACTATTGTAACCGTTTCGTTACTTTCCCGATTGTTGATGAAGACTGGAAGGTATTGGAAGATGAAGATATATCAGATGGTCTTGAGCGGTTGATTATTGGCAAGACCGGCGATACCATTCCCTTGGCAGCATTGAAGGATGCAGCCGATTACAATGCCAGAGAGCATGTGTGTGGTTATGACGAATTGTTGGTTGGTCTGGAAAGAAGGGAGATAACAATATCAAACAGGAAAGCCATTGATTCCACAGAAGAGTTGTCAGATACTGTTGTCATTGAGCTATCCAAAATTCCCGGCAAGCATCATTTTAGGTTAGACTCTCATCAGGATAGCTACTATATACCGAGACGCTTCTTCCATGTGGGTACCGATGACGAACTGTATCAAGATGCCAGAGAGGGGAAGCAGCAGACACAATATACTTATGACAAGATCGTTCAGCAGATAGCCGATGATGTCTTTTCACTTTCCTGGTTCTTCCACAAGCCTAACCTGAAGGTGCTGGTTATTGCCTACGCGGAAGAGTGCGATGCCTCTCATCGTTACGAAATAGGTCCCGTTCCGACGGACTGGTTCTATACTGTCCAGACACTTGAAGGAGATATCAACCGCAAGCTGGACGATATGTACAAAGAAGAAGGCGATAAATACTACAAGGAGAAGAGACCGATATCCTAAAAGTCAAGGATTTAATATATTTCCATAGCTGAATAATTGGGGAAAACGCAGGGATAGATACAAAATTCTTTCGAAATGTTTGTTATATTAAACATTTTTGTTTATCTTTGCACCCAATAAGATACAATTATGGGAAAGAATACATTCGGAAAGGTGATGCCGAGGGCTTTGACACAGCAGCTGCAGCTTATGGGCGAACAGATTATGCTGGCCCGAAAGCGCAGGCATCTCTCTATGCAGGACATTGCAGACAGGGCAACGGTGACACGCCTGACAGTCTCGAAGGTGGAACATGGCGACCCTACGGTTTCCATGGGTATCTATGCGCGAGTGCTCTTTGCGCTGAATCTTGAAAAGGACCTCTCGTTGCTCGCTGCCGACGATGCTCTCGGCCGTCAGCTTCAGGATGCAGAATTGCTTAAGAAATGAAAAAGATTACGGTTTACGCAGATTTCGACTTCCTTGCATCATCGCAGGAGATTGGCACATTGGGCTACGAACGTGTTCGTGGCAAAGACCACTTTGTCTTTGAGTATTCGCACGAATGGCTGAAGCAGCATGGCGGCATCGTGCTGAGTGGCGACCTGATGAATGTCCCTTCGTTGCAGCATCCTCGTGGTGCGGATAGTGTGTTTGGTTTTGTCAAGGATTCATTTCCCGACCGTTGGGGCCGATTGTTACTCGATCGCAGAGAACGCCTGAAGGCGCAAGCAGAGGGCAGACCCGTACAAATGCTCACCAACTACGACTACCTCACCGGCATTGAGGATTTTACACGTATGGGCGGCATACGCTACAAAAGTGAGGACTCCGAAGATTACATCAATACGAGCGCAAAGTACCTTGTTCCTCCCATTGAGAGTCTTCGTGCCCTGTGCGATGCTTGTCACGAGATCGAGTTGGCCGAAGAACGTAACGAGTTGCCGGAACAGCGTTGGCTCGACCAATTGATTGACCCTGGAACATCGCTTGGTGGTGCCCGTCCCAAAGCCAATGTCATCGACACAGACGGTAAACTATATGTGGCAAAGTTCCCGTCCAAGAAAGATTTGGAGAACACAGAACTTATAGAGCATTTCGCTCATCGGTTGGCAGCTAAGGCTGGCATCAATGTCGCTCAGACACGCACCATCAAGATTTCAAAAGACCGCGACCTGTTGCTTTCGGAGCGTTTCGACAGAACAGCTGATGGCCGTCGTATACATTTTGCTTCAGCCATGTCGCTACTTGGTTTGGATGACGGTGCTGGCAGCAGTACAGGTAATGGCTATTTGGACATCGTAGATTTCATCCTTCAGGGGTGTGTGGATGTTCAGCAGAATCTTAGAGAGCTTTACCGCAGAGTGGCATTCAATGTGATGTTTGGTAATACCGACGATCACTTCCGCAACCACGGTTTCCTGCTCACCCCAAAAGGCTGGACACTCTCACCGGCCTACGACATCAACCCGGGAATCAAGACGCATCAATGTCTGCTTATCGACCAATATACCGAGCTGTCAGATTTAGGCACTCTACTCCAAGCCTCGGGCAGCTATATGCTTGAACAACAGGAGGCATCTGAAATCATTGAGGAAGTTCGTACCGCCATCAAGGACTGGCGCAAGACAGCTACAGAACTTCAAATTTCCCACAAAATACTTGAATCCTATTGTAACCGATGGGATAAGCTATGAGTTTGGATAGAGCTATTCTTCTGGCCAAGGTTCAAATTCCAACTCCAGCTCAATCCATTGATTTTCTTCTTGTGGTGTGGCGTTCTTTTGATTGGAAACGCCCAAGCCTAACAGCCGGATGGGGTGGGAGTGGAACTCCACTTGCTGCATTAGCTGTTTGGCCAACGGAAGGATTTCGTCTTTGGTGCGGAGAATATAATCAACAGTGATGCTGCGGGTAATTTGCTGAAAGTCCAGGAATTTAACTTTCAGCGTCAGGGTGCGACCCTCGAAGTCATTTTTCTCAATACGTCTGACCAGTTCCAGCACCGTATGATACAGGTGAATGGTGACGGCGGCATTCTCGCTGATGTCCGATTCAAAGGTCTGCTCACAACTGACGCTCTTCCGCTCCCACTCGCTGATAACAGGCCGGTTGTCGATGCCTCGCGAGAAGTCATAGAACACCTGTCCCATCTTGCCGAACTCCTGCGTCAGTCGACTCAGCGACATGTTTCTCAGGTCAAGACCCGTGAAGACACCCATGCGGTGCATCTTCTCTGCGGTCTTCTGACCTACACCCCAGATCTTCTCTATCTTCAGCTGTGCGATGAAGTCCAAAGCCCTGTCAGGGTGAATCACCGTCAGCCCGTCGGGTTTGCGCCAGTCGGAAGCAATCTTCGCCAGGAACTTGCAATAACTTACGCCTGCCGATGCCGTCAGTCCCGTCGTCTCACGGATGCGCTGCTTTATCTCACGTGCAATATCCACGCCCAACTCAATCCCTTTCTTATTCTCTGTCACATCAAGAAAGGCTTCGTCGAGGGATATAGGCTCTATCAGGTCGGAATAGTCGTGGAATATCTCATGCAACTGTGCCGACACCTCCTTATATTTTTGGAAGTGCGGCTCCACGATGATCAGTTGCGGACACAGCCGTTTGGCCACCTGAATGGACTGTGCCGAATGCACGCCAAACCGTCGGGCCTCGTAGCTGGCTGTTGACACTACACCCCGTTCGGCATCGTGACCTACCGCTATCGGCTTGCCACGAAGCTCAGGATTTTCTCGCTGCTCTACAGCCGCGAAAAACTGGTCCATATCCACATGAATGACTTTCATCTGCATCCAAAATCTCGTGCAAAGATACGAATTGTTATCGATATAGCACACCTATGAGCATGAAAAACCGCCAAAAACACACGAAACCAACAACAATTCAATAGTGAATCGTTAATTCACGCAAGATAATTTTCCGAGACCGCCGGTGTCAGGGTAATGCTGTACTTTTGCCGACCGATGAGGGAAAGCCCCTCAGTTTATAACCAACACAAAAACTAAATTTTAGCACAATGGCAAGAGTTAAAACAGAAAACGCACAGCCCAAGGCTGCTGCAGCAGAGGGTTCTCAGGTCGAGAACCAGAATGAGAACAATGAGAAGACCGCTAAGGCGAAGGTGACCACCACCGAGGGCAACACCATCGACCGCATCCGCGTGTTCCAGAAGGACGACGCCACGATGGTACAGGTCGATTACGGTAAATTGAACCCTGACGGTAAGACCCCTGAGGAGAAGCGTGCGGGTATGCGTACCCAGATGTCACGTCAGCTGACTCCCGAGCAGGCCAAGACCTATCAGGACTTGTACGCCAAAGACCCCGTTCAGGCCAAGGAGTTTGCGGTAAAGACCGCCTATCCCATGCACGTCGATGATGCTGCCTTCCATCAGAAGAACGCCAACATCAATGGTCGTGACGTGAACTACATCACCATCGAGAAGATCACCGAGGACACCCTTCTCCTGAATGCCCTCCGCAAGGACGGCGTGGACGTTGACCACATGAACAGGGAGCAGCGTGCCAACCTGATTGCCTCGATGACCCCCGATGCTAAGGATATGGCGGTGAAAGGCTCTGAGGGCCTCGTAGGTAAGTGGCAGTTGGCCTTTGGCGAGAAGGGTAACAAGGAATCCCGTTTCTATGGCATCATGAATGCCGAGGATCTGGCCTCTCTCCGTCATCGTGCAGAGGTGACGCTCGACGAGAAAGACCAGGTGAAGTCTGTTGGTAAGCCGATGACGATGGCCGACATCGCCAGACGCATGGAGCAGCGCGTACAGGCTCAGCGTCAGACCAACGGCGAGAAGCTCGATGCAGCCCAGAAGGTAGACTGGAGCAAGTTCAAGCTGCCCAGTGCCGCCAACGTCACCAGTCTGCGCTATTCTGCCGCAAAGGATAATCCTGACCGTGTATGGCTCAGTGGTAAGGTGAACGGCATCGAGTGTGTCAGCCTGCTTTCAGTCAACGAGACTACGGCTGTCAAGAACCGTCTCGCCACTCTCGAACAAGTGGCTGCTGCCAACAGGGACTTCCACAAGAAGGCACTCGACATTGTTGGCCCTGGTCAGAAGCAGGAGGTCAATGCCAAGGAGGATGCAGCCGTGAAGGCCATCGTCGATCGTGCTTCCGACTCCACCGCCCGCAACTTCTCGCCCGAGCAGATGAAGACGCTCAACGACTTCGCCGCCGGTGCCGAGACACCCGACGAGCGTGCGAAGGTGTTTGACGGACTGTGGGAGAAGGCCGAGTCGCAGTTGAAGGCTGCTGGTGTGAACGATGCTTGGCAGAAGGATGCCCACAACGAGCTGAAGGATCTCGCCGAGGGTGTCGTCCGTTCAGAGGCTCAGGGATTAAAGCGATAGCGTCATGCCGAAGGAGATGTCTTATTACCGCCGCTACCTCCAGCGACTGAAGGAGGAGTGGGGCACAGGTTTCCCCGTGAGTAATGAAGTCCTCGACGATCTGGCCGATGCTGCCGAGGAGAAGTATGAGAATGCCCGTCGCGACGGCTTGACCGTCGATCAGGCACAGGAGTTGGCTATGGCCGTGTTAGTGGATGGCATCGGAGATGAACACACATAACATGGCGGCAAGTCTGGGGTCAGGCTATAGCGGACAGCAGCTGCTTACTGGCGAGGAAGCCCAGAAGGTATTGGGCGAGATTCTCGAAAGCGAGCGCAGGTCACGTAGCCTGACCTTTCCTGCTCATACTGGTGCCCAGGGCTATTTCCGTGACGGAGCCAAATATGTGGCCTTCGACAACAGCACCAACGACTGTTGGGTGGAGGAGTTCAGGACGAAGACAGGTGCTGAGAAGTGGTGTCGTGGGCTGATGGACACAGACCAGGTTCATGAGTTTGAGACCTCGCTCATCCGTGATCGTCATCGTTCCCGTGAGCTTTATGCCCAGTGTGTGGACATGGCCAAGCAGTTGAATGGGCGTATCAGTGGCGGCGACTCTGACGGCGTGGCCTATTTCATGGACAAGCCGTGCATCGTCAGTTTTACGGAGGATGAGCGCAGTGGCTGGCTGAACCGTTTCGCAGAGGAAGAGCTTGCGCTTGGTGTGTATTTCAGCGACAACCGTATCGTACCTGCAGACTTTGTCATCCTGCAGCGCGGCAACCGTATCGATGCGGAGCAACTGCCTCCATACGGCTTGAACCTCTACACGAAGCTCGCTTCCACCATGAAGGCCTTTGCCGAGGATGCCAACCAAGCTCGTAGTCATTCCATCCGGGTGATGGATAATGACAGCACACGCAACTTCACATTGTCCGAAGTCATCCCTGCTACCCGTAAGGCCGACAAGTCCCGTGCTTTGGAAGATACTCCCCATTTCGAGACCTTCCTTCATGCGCTGGAATACAGCCGTCGCCAGTTGCTGCCACAGTCGGGCGTCAGTTGCTCTGAACTGGAGTGTCCGAAAGGCCCTGTGGATGGTATCATCCTGAACCGTGATAGTTTCCCCGTGCTCAGTGGCAAGGGACTGTCAAGCGTTGACACGCTTCCGCCCTACGTCAAGTTCGATGACAACGGCGAGTTTGCGATAGACATGGAGTTTCACGACGGCTTCGCCTACGATACCAATCCGCACGGCCTCGGTTTCTACGACCGTGTTGCGTTGTATTATCCGACGCTGGAGGAATTGCGGCAAGACCCTGCAAAGCTGAAAGCCGTTCAGACCTACACGGGCCGACAGGACGTGACACCCTTCGATGTCGCCCTGAAGTTCGGTCAGGCCTCGCGTATGCGTTGCCCTGACTATCGCTATGATGCTGCAAAGAAAGCCCTGGTGGAGCGTACCACCGACCCGTCAGCCAGGGAGTTTTCACCCGAACAGCGGAAAGCCATTGAACTGGCTGCCGACTGTGGCGGCTTCTATCTGCGGCCCAAGGGCAGGGACTTCTTCTACGAGGTGTTGTTCAGCAATTCAGAAAAGGCGATGGGAAACATCCCCGATGCGTGGAAGGCCGATGTCAAGGCCGAGCTGCGCGGACTGGCACGAGGAGAGGTGCGCGACGTGTCAGTGGGTTTGCACCGATAAAGAGAAAATACTATGGCATATAACAAGAGACAAAAGTTACAGGATAACATTGCCGCTATCCGTACCGTCTTCCAGCTTGAAAAAGAGGGTAGGGCGGCGACGGATGCAGAGCGTGAAGTCCTGAAGAGATACAGCGGTTTTGGTGGTCTGAAGTTCGTGCTCAACCCTGTTGACAAGGACAGTATTCAGAATGAGAAAGTATGGAAGCCCTCCGACCGTCCGTTTATAGCAGATACCCTTCGCCTTCATGAACTGTTACGTGAGAACAGCAAGGATGACAGACAGTATCGAGAGTATGTTCAGAGCTTAAAAAGCTCTGTGTTAACCTCGTTCTACACACCCCAGCCCGTGATAGCTGCAATAGCGAAGGTTTTCAAGGACGCTGGCGTGGACGTGAAGTCAATGCTCGACCCCTCGGCAGGTATCGGCAAGTTTGGCGACGCCTTTAAGGGCGAGTACTCCGAGTTGCGGGTCAGTGCCTTTGAGAAAGACCTGCTTACTGGTCGCATCCTGAAGGCTCTGAATCCGCAGGACAACGTGACGATAGAAGGTTTTGAGACCATCAAGCCCGAGCTGAAGGGGACATTTGATGTTGCGACCTCTAATATTCCCTTCGGCGACATCAAGGTGATGGATGATGAATACCGCAAGAGTGGCAACGATGCGAAACGCTATGCCGTCTCGACCATCCACAACTACTTCTTCCTGAAAGCCCTCGACCAGGTACGTGAGGGTGGCTTTGTGGCGTTCATCACCTCCAGGGGATTCATGGATTCTCCGTCGAACAATCCCATCCGCGAGGAACTGGCCAGGAATGCTCGTCTGGTGGGAGCTTTCCGTCTGCCCGACGGGATGTTCCGCGACGAGGCAGGAACGGATGTAGGCTCCGACTTGGTAGTCCTGCAGAAATACACTGGCTATGACATGTCGCTCGACCCCGACACACAGGCTTTCTGCGACGTGAACACCGGCTTCAAGGCGATGAGCGGTGAGGACTGGACGGACATATCCATGAACTGTCACTGGTGGAAATCGATGATGGCTCCTGACTCAGAAGCTATCGTGGCCACGAAGATGGAGAAAGGCACCGACCCCTACGGCAAGCCGACACTGGTATGCACCCATGACGGCGGTATGGAGGGGATTGCCCAACTGCTTACGGAGTATTTCAAGCGTGACCTGTATAAGGACTTTGTGGACTATTACAAGGCCAATGCACCAATAGTTGTGGAGCAGAAGCCGGAGCCAGTGCAGCAGGTTCAGGCAAAACCGCAAGTGCAACAGGTGCAGCAGAGTGCTCCCGTCCAGCTCGACCTCTTTTCCATGTGGGACAGTCAGGAAGTGCAGCAGGCACAGCCAATAGTCCAGCAAGAGGAAAAGCCCAAGGAGCTTTCCAAGGATGAGCAGCGTATGCAGCTCTACTATCAGATTCGTGATGCCTACGAAGAACTCTATGACACCGAGGCACAGTCGCGTGAAGCCCAGCCGGAACTCCGTGCCAAGCTGAATCAGTATTACGACGAGTTTGTCGAGAAGTTCGGCTATCTCAACGAGCGCAAGAATGCCCGTGCCATCATGAACGACAGCAAGGGCCGTGATGTGCTGACGCTGGAGAATGCCGTTGACAAGACCTTTGTCAAGGCCGACATCTTCGAGCGTCCCGTGTCCTTTGTGGCCTACGAAATCAGCCATGTCGACACACCCGAGGAAGCTCTCTTTGCCTCACTGAACCGCTATGGTCAGGTGGACTTGGAGTATATGGCAGGTATCACTGGCCATACGCAGGGCGATTTGGTCAATGAGTTGAAAGGACGCATCTATTATATGCCCGATGGCCGCTATGAAATCAGCAGCAAGGCCCTCTCCGGCAATGTCTATGATAAGCTGGCCTATGTGAACGATGCCATTGAACTGGCACAGGAACATGCCGATGACCCCAAAATCGTTCCTGCCCTACAAGAGACCAAGGCAGCACTCGAACAGGCAATCCCGCAGCAGATTGCCTTTGACGACATCGGTCTGCAGTTCGGTGAGCGATGGATTCCCACGGAGTATTACGAGGAATATGTCGGCAAGCTCTTTGACACGAAGATGGAGATTCACTATGCCGAGCATATCGATGAATACTCTGTCAAGGCTGAGAACCGCTATAATCTGAAGATCCGTGAGGAATACTGTGTGCGTGGCGAGTATAAGGACTACGACGGCATGGCACTGTTGCAACATGCCTTCCACGACACGACACCCGATATTCAGAAGTGTGTGGGTGCCGACGATAATGGCAACGACATCAAGGCGCCGGACATGGAGAAAATCCAGTTGGCCAGCTCGAAGATTCAGGAAATCCGTGAGGGTTTCACGGACTACCTTACAAACCTGCCCAAAGATAAGCGCGATGAACTGCAGGAGATGTATAACCGTAAGTTCAACTGCTTTGTCAAGGCGAAATACGATGGCAGTCACCAGACCTTCCCCGGCATCGACATGAAGGCTCTTGGTAGCAGCCGTTTCAATGTGAAGGACATCTACAAGTCCCAGAAGGACTGCGTATGGATGCTCCTCCAGAACGGTGGTGGCATCTGCGACCATGAGGTGGGGACAGGAAAAACGCTCATCATGTGTATGGCTGCCCACGAAATGCACCGTCTGGGACTGGCCAATAAGCCGATGATTATCGCGCTGAAGGCCAATGTCGCCGAGATAGCCAACACCTATCAGGCCGCTTTCCCTGACGATAAGATTCTCTATGCCAGCGAGAAGGACTTTTCACCGGCTAACCGTGTGGACTTCTTCAATCGCATCAAGAACAACGACTATGCCTGCGTCGTCATGTCGCACGACCAGTTCGGTAAGATACCTCAGTCGATGGATATTCAGCAGCAGATCCTGTCGGATGAATTGCGTGACATCGACGAAGCCCTCGACATATTGCGTCAGCAGGGCGGCAATATCTCCGGGCGTATGCTCACAGGACTGGAGAAGCGCAAGGAGAACCTGCAGGTGAAGATCATGGAACTCCAGAGTGACATGGCTTCCCGGAAGGATGACTTTGTGGACTTCGGGAACATGGGTATCGACCATATTTTCATTGATGAGAGCCATCAGTTCAAGAACCTCATGTTCACGACCCGCCATCAGCGCGTGTCAGGATTGGGTAATCCTGCGGGTAGCCAGAAGGCACTCAACCTCCTTTATGCCTTGCGCACCATTCAGAAGCGCACGGGAAAAGACTTGGGAGCAACGTTCCTGAGTGGTACGACCATCAGTAACTCATTGACGGAGCTGTATCTGCTGTTCAAGTATCTTCGTCCGAAGGCGATGGAGCAGCAGGGCATCCATAGCTTTGATGCCTGGGCGGCAGTCTATGCCAAGAAGACCTCAGACTATGAGTTCTCCGTGACCAATGCCGTTGTCCAGAAGGAGCGTTTCCGTTACTTTGTGAAAGTTCCTGAGCTGGCCACCTTCTATAACGAGATTACCGATTACCGCACAGGCGAGGATGTCGGTCTCGACCGTCCTGCCATGAATGTCATTCTGCATAACATCAAGCCGACGGCAGACCAGCAGGACTTCAATGAGCGTCTGGTGCAGTTCGCACAGACAGGTGACGGCGAACTCATCTTCCGTGGCCCGCTGAACGACCGTGAGCAGAAGGGAAAGATGCTCATAGCCACCGATGCCAGCCGAAAGGCCTCGCTCGATATGCGACTGGTTGACCAGGAACTCTTTGGCGATGACCCTGAGAACAAGGCGAGCCACTGTGCGCGTCTGGTGGCAGACTATTACCAAAAATATAACGAGCAGAAGGGAACACAGTTCATTTTCAGTGACCTCTCGACCTATAAACCCGGTGAGTGGAATATCTTCCAGGAGATCAAGGATAAGCTCGTTCGTGACTATAACATCCCAGCAGAGGAGATTCGCTTCATTCAGGAGGCGAAGAACGAGAAGCAGCGCAAGGAGATCATCAAGCAGATGAACGAAGGTACCATCCGCGTACTCTTCGGCTCTACCTCTACCCTTGGTACGGGTGTCAATGCCCAGAAGCGTGCTGTGGCAGTCCATCACATCGACATACCTTGGCGGCCCTCCGACTTGGAACAGCGTAATGGCCGTGCCAGACGTTCGGGTAATGAGGTTGCCAAACTCTATGCCAATAACAACGTGGATATTATCATCTACGCTGTGGAACGTACCCTCGACAGCTATAAGTTCAACCTGCTTCAGAACAAGCAGCTCTTTATCACCCAGCTGAAGACCAACAGCCTTGGCTCGCGTGTCATCGACGAGGGAGCAATGGATGAAGAGAACGGCATGAACTTCGCCGAGTATGTGGCCATCCTCTCCGGCAATGACGACCTGCTTCAAAAGGCCAAGCTGGAGAAGAAGATCATGGCCTTGGAGTCTGAGCGTAAGACCTACATGCAGGCCCGAAGGGAAACCGAGTGGCGCTTGGAGGTGGCTCAGGAGAAGGTACAGAAGAACGACGTCATCATCAAGGATATGACAGAGGACTATGAGAAGTTCAAGGCCGCTGCCAAATATGGCGAGGACGGTACTTCTCTGCCAGGTCTGACGATGCCCAAGGTCAAGGAGTTTGCGGCTGACGGCACCTATAACGTGGAAGGGATGGGTGCTGCCTTGCAGGATGCCGGACGAACCATCGGCAACAAAGACCGTCAGATGGGTGAGGTCTATGGCTTCCCGCTGATTGTCAATACGGTTTATATGTACGACGAGAAGATGAAGAAGGAGGTCTATGCTGGCAACACCTTCTATGTG